>Ga0209591_10000027_pt1 | contig 184067 bp, 142 predicted proteins | sample MAT01_FD_187207 | JGI IMG/M metagenome (GOLD analysis project Ga0209591, IMG submission 187207) | Freshwater microbial communities from Lake Fryxell liftoff mats and glacier meltwater in Antarctica - MAT-01 (SPAdes) (version 2) | ecosystem: Environmental > Aquatic > Freshwater > Ice > Liftoff...
TAAGGGTTGCGAGCTGATTGAATCGACAACGACCGATCCACGCCCGCAACTTCGTCTGAGTGCCAGACCGAGCGAATCAACAACCGACCACCTCGAAGGCACGATTGAGTTTCTCTACGGCGAACAACTGATTGGCGGGAACGACCCTGGCCAGAGTATCGCGGATCTAACCGGGCTGAAACTCACTCGCCGCAATCTCTCCACTGAAGCGATGCTGACCGAGCGCTTGATCGCGCTTGGTGTGCGCCGCGACGCGTGTAACGGCCGACTCAGCCTGCCCGTCTAGAGGACCGCTTCAATCGTCTCGACGCTCATCGGCGAAGGGTGGACGGTGCTCGGAGGCCACCACCTCTTCCGCATCGCTGGCGAGGTGAAGATCGATGCGAGCACAGGAATTGACTGGTTTGATGTCAATGGCCAAGTGGATTTTGACGGCCAATCGGTCGGCCTTCCCGCCCTGCTTGCGGCGTTAAACAAGGGCGAAAAGTTCGTCATGCTCGGCGATGGCTCGATGGGCATCTTGCCCGAGAAGTGGTTGGCAAAGAATCACGGCTGGCTCGTGATGGGAAAGGCCGAAGGAACGAGCCTGCGATTTTCCAAGACGCAGATCGGGTTGATCGACGCACTGCTGGCGCAAATGCCGGATGCTTCCTGCGATGCGCAACTGCACGCCGCAAGAAAGCGGCTCGCGCTGTTCGAGGGTATCAAGGCGCGTCCGGAACCAAGCGGATTTGTCGGGATGCTGCGCGACTATCAGCGTGAAGGTCTAGGCTGGCTGCGGTTCCTCAATGAGTTCGGCTTTGGCGGCTGCCTGGCCGATGACATGGGGCTTGGCAAAACGGTGCAACTGCTTGGGCACATTGTCGAAGGGCGGACCATGGGCGAACGAGGCGCATGGTTGGTGGTCGCGCCAAAGTCGTTGATGTTCAACTGGGCACGCGAGGCGGCACGGTTCTCGCCCGCGCTCCGTGTCGTGCGCTCAACCGGCGCGGATCGTGCCCGCGAGCACAGCGCAATCGCCGATGCTGATCTTGTGCTGACCACCTATGGCACGCTGCGAAAGGATATCGAATGGTTGCGCAAGGTTGAGTTTGCCGGCGTGGTGCTTGATGAGGCGCAGGCGGTTAAGAACGCGGATTCACAAAGCGCCAAGGCCGCGCGCCTGCTGATCGCAAAGCGGAAGTTGGCAATGACCGGCACACCCGTCGAGAACCACTTGGGCGATCTCTGGTCGATCTTCGATTTTCTCAATCCCGGAATGCTCGGCACTTTACCCGCCTTTCGAGGCGCGTTTGTTTCAGGTGGTGATTCGGCAAACGGGAGTGAAGAGGGCCGATCGCAATCACTCAAGATGCTCTCCCGCGCGGTGCGGCCGTTCATCCTGCGGCGAACCAAAGAGAAGGTCGCGCCTGAACTGCCCTTGCGAACCGAAGAGACGGTTCACTGCATAATGCCCGCCAAGCAACGCAAGCTCTACAACGATTTGCGAGATCACTACCGCGCCGTGCTGCTCGACAAGATCGATAAGTCCGGGCTGGCCAAAAACAAGATTCACGTGCTCGAAGCTTTGTTGCGGCTCAGGCAGGCCGCGTGCCACCCGGGATTGATCGACCCCAGGCGCGAACGCGACGACTCGGCCAAACTCGAATCACTGACTTCGATGCTGGATGAAGCCGTTGATGGTGGACACAAGGCGCTGGTCTTCTCACAGTTCACATCGATGCTCTCGATCGTGCGCAGATCGCTGGATGAACGAAAGATCGCTTATCAGTATCTCGATGGCCAGACCAGTGAACGAGACCGTGCCGCGGCGGTTGATCGCTTCCAGAGCGATGATTCGTGCCGCGCGTTTCTGATCTCGCTCAAAGCGGGCGGGTTTGGTCTCAACCTCACCGCCGCCGATTACGTCTTCATTCTCGATCCGTGGTGGAACCCGGCGGCAGAGGCACAGGCCATCGACCGCGCGCACCGTATTGGGCAGAGCAAGCGGGTGTTTGCCTATCGCCTGATCGCCGAGGGCACGGTCGAGTCGCACATCATTGAGCTGCAAAAACGAAAGCGCGCTCTGGCCGATGCCATTATTGGTGGACAGGATTCGATCATCTCCTCACTGACGCGAGAGGATCTTGCGACGTTGCTGGGGTGAAGAAACGAGGTTCGAGCAGGTTAAGCCTTGTTATTGACGAACCAGATTGGTAATCTGCTTCCAACCACCCGTATTCGTCAATGCCTGCCGCTGAACACTGGAAAATGTACAGCCTCGACTTCGATGGTCGTCCCGGCTCATGCATCATCAACATCGCTTTGGCCGACAGCCTGCCCGACAAGAAGCGGCCGGTGTGCTTGATGGCCAGAGTTTCATTTCGAAATGCGGGTATGGACGGCTGGGGCACCGCAGAAGAACGACACGCCCTCGCCGCAATCGAGGATGTCGTTTTCGGTCAACTTCGGAAACAGTTGAATGTAGCGAGTGTCCGAGGCTACGGCGTGCTCGACGACTGGCTCTATGCGCCGAAGAACGCGGCGCAGAATGCCCTCGACGCCATGCGCGACAGTTTCCATGGTTACGAAATCGAGGGCGCGAGCAGCGACGATCCCGAATGGACACAGCACACGGACGTGCTTTTTCCCGACAAAGCGGCAATGCGAGCCATCGGAAACTTGGATGTCATCGCCGCCATGCAGCAGGCCGGCGACCCGATGGTCCATCCCCGCCCAGTTGTACGTTCGTCCCTCTTTTCCGACGAGCAGAACGCCAAACACTTCGCCGCGGCCTCCGAAGCGCTGGGCTCTATTGTTCAATCAATCGAAGAATCGGACGAGTCCGATCCTCCGTGGATGGTCGAGACGGTCACTATTAGCACCCTTACCCCCGAACTGATCGATGGACTGATCGGAGCGGTTGAGCACCTCAAGGATCCGCACTCCGGCTTGTACGACGGATGGCAGGCCGTGTTCCTCGATAAGGACGGAGATAGCCCGATGGACAGGGCACGAAGATGACCGATCAAGGCAGCCCGCTCAGCACCCCAGCATACACCCTCTCCAATTCTTCCACCATCCGCTCTGCGCTAAACTTCACCCTGCACTCCTCGCGCCCGCGCGCCGCCAGCGCGGCCCGCGGCAGTGGGTTTTCTGCCGCCCACAGCACCGCTTCGCGCAATCCGGACTTGTGCCCCGTGCGGACCAGCCGTCCGGTTTTCATTTCCTTGCACACCTCGGGTGTGCCATCGGTGTCGTAGGCGATCGGGCACGTGCCGCACAAGAGCGCCTGCGGCACGGTTCGCGGCAGGCCCTCGCGATAGCTTGGGTGTACAAGCACATCCATCGCACGCATAAGACCCGGAATACTGGCGGGTGAGACGAGGCCTGTGAGGAGAAGTTGAGAGGGCGAGACGTTGTTGGGGTGCGAGGGCGGGCGATCGAGTTCGGCGATTGAGATGCCGAGTTGACGAGCCTTCTCGATCAGCCGCGCACGCCACCATCCGTCGCCTATCCACAGCAGCTTCCAGTCAGGATTGACTTTCAGATCATCCGCCAATGCCTCCAGCACATCGTCGTGACCTTTGTGCTCGGCGAGGCGTGCGACCGTGCCAATCACAAAGTCCGACGGCAACACGCCGAGCCTCGCCCGCACGTGCTCGCGCGATTCGCCCGGCGCGGCCATCAGCAGCGGTTCGGTCTCCATTCCCGAGTACACCGTGTGGTACTGATCCGGCGTGCCGATGTTGTGCGAGAGAAACTGCTCGACCATCGCGTTGGCCACCGCAACGATGGCGTGACAGCGCTTGGCCGCGAATCGCTCCGCCGCGATGTAGAGCCGGTTGGTGTGCCAAGGCAGATTCTTGTGAAAGGGCGGACCATGGATCGTGTGAACGATCGCCATGCCGGGTCGCCTCTCCGCCCACGCGGCCGCGCGCCCGAGAACTCCGGCTTTGCTTGAGTGTGTGTGGACAACATCCGGCCTGAGTTCGCGGATGAGCGCGCGGAGCTCGTGCCAACACCTGCGATCCGCGAGCGGGCTGATCTCACGCATCAAGTGAGGGACTTCGTGCGTGGTGATTTTCAACTCATCATCGTCGGGCCTCACGGCCGGCGCACGGAGTTGATGACCGAAGCCTCGCACGCGTTCAAGTAAAGATCCTTCCGGCCCGTAGATCGGTCCGAAGGCCAAGTGAACTTCGTGCCCGCGCCGCGCCTGCCCCTCGCACGAGAGCACCGTGTTCTCTTGCGAGCCGCCGAGGATGAGCCGGGTGCTGATGTGGAGGATGCGCATGGGGGCGGTGAGAATACCTCAAATTAACCGTGGACAGACCCACCGCATTCCGGGCACCTCGCGCTGCCGGGCAGGCCACGCACGTCGTAACCACAATCCGGGCACTTGCCAGGCACCAGCCGTCGCAGCCCGAACCAGCCCCACGCCAGCAGGCCAGTGGCGGGAATGCCAACGGTCCAGAACGGAACGATCAAGAGTCGATTCTTGGACTTGTTAATCCAGCGCGGCATCCAGTCTATTGGTAAAAAATTGGGATCTTGGGGCGTGCGGCAACGCACAAGCGTCCAGTTCCATCCGAGATCTTGAACCGCCACGGGTCCACCGGACATATCGGCCCAGCTACCGCTGAAAGCGCCGTTGCTGATCGCCCAAAACCGCTGCGCGCTGGGCGACGCGCGGCCAACCAACACCGCCCAGCGCCGGTTGAGCAACGTCAGCACCAGCAGGGTGGCAAGCACCACAACGCCGACGACCGCCGCCGCTCGTCGTAGCCGGCGCCTTCGCAACGAGGAACTTGAGGTCAAGGCTTTAGTGGTCATAGCGAATCCACTCCAGACACAACCCCTGCGGCGGCAACGTCGGCCCGGCCTTGCGTCGATCGCCCGTGGCCAGCGCATCGCGCACCTGCTCGGGCGGAATCCTTGATTTCCCAGCCTCGACCAAAGTGCCCGCGATGATGCGGACCATGTTCCAAAGAAAGCCGGAGCCGGAGACGTTGATGCGGATCATCTGGGGTCGCACGGCACTCGATCCCGTATCCATGGGTGCTGCGGCCGACGAGGAAGGTTGCCATTCCACCGACCCATCGCGGCCGAGAACCCTCCCTCCAGCCCCCTCCCTCTGAGAGGGGGAGCCGGAAACGACGGGCGGCACGAGTTCAACTTGGCAATCGTGAATCGAACGCACGGTGGTTGCACGTCCATGGCCCGCCGCCGCGAAGGCTGCGAAATCGTGCTCGCCCACCAGCACCGCCGCGGCCGCCTTCATCCTCTCGACCTCAAGCGAGTGCCAGATGTGCAGACTTGTGCGTCGCTCCCAAAGTGTGCGCTCGCGCGAGCTCCAGATCGTGTAGCTGTACCCCTTGCTCAGCGCGCCACCAATCGGGTTGAAGTCGTCGGCCACAACCTCCGCATTCATCACGAGCACATCGCGTGGAAGCCGCGAATTGATTGCACGCATGAGGCCGGTCGCGCCGCGTTCGAGGGGCCATCCGCCTCGACCGCGTGCATCGTCCTCGACGACCGTTGAAAAAGCGGCGACCTGGCCACGCGCGTGAACACCCGAATCGGTCCGGCTTGCACCGTGAATCACCACCGGCTGATGCACCACTTGTCTGGTTGCCCGTTCCAACACCGATTGCACGGTTCGCAGTTCAACACGCGGCCGATCCTGCGGCAGTTCCGGCTCGGTGCTCAAGCCGCGCGAGTTGTGCGGCACGTTGACGGACGATCGGAGCGCGGGAGGAAATGCGGATTCATCATGCCGCTCCATCCGCAGTGCCTCGCTCACCGCATCGGCATGAGGAAACTGCTTCTGCCACCCGCAAAAGTCCGTTCCTTCATACGCGAGCGTGAGTTTGTACCGTGGCATGTGAGGGGCAAGGAGTCGAAGAGACTCACGGCTTGCCCGCTCCCGGATGGCGCGGGAACTCCGAGATCACGACCGTGTTCGCCTCTTCTTCCCGGCGAGCCTGCTCGCGCTTCGCGCGCTGCTTTGAATCTTCATCCGCGTATGGCGCAGCCTTTGCCGAGAGGTTCCACCACGCGATGGCGATGACCGAGCCCACGATCAACAACACCACAACGATTCCGATGACAACCTGCATGGCTGACTCGCTTCTCAGTCAAGGCGCATCCTTCTCACAACTCCACGGTCACCATGTCCGCCACCTGTGCCGCTTCGTGTGTGGGCATCGACACATCCGTCGTAAAACCGCTGACCGATGCGCCCATCGCGGCCAGGTCATTCCGAACATCCGCGGCATTAAACAGCCGTCCGACGGGTGTGGCCACGTGCGCGCCACCGGGAACCTGTCCCGGCTTTTCCGGGTTCATGACAAAAGTTTCAGACTCCTCGACCGGCGCGCCCACACCACGCGCGATCGCCATCATGTCGAGGGCGATCTGTCCCTCCGATTTGCACATGCCGAGTGTCGGAATCGCCTGCTCGAAGGCCTGCAGGATGTCGCCCGCATTCTGAAAGGTTCCGGCCTTCTCGGTCCACGTCGCGCCGGGCAGCACGACATCAGCCCGAACGGTCAGCCGGCTCGCGAGCGTATCCACGGTAACGATGAATCGTCCCTCGCACGCGCGGAAGAGATCATCGGTGATCCAGTCGCTCGGATAGTTTCCGGTGATGATCGCTCCGGAGATCGCACCGCTCTTGAGCTGCGTGACAAACGACTCCCACGGTACCAGGGTGCCAGCACGACCTTTCGCGCCAGAAGGTCCGGCGGAAACCTGCATCAGCGCTTCGAGCACACGGTGAACGCCCCGTGCATTCGGGGCTTTTTCCGCGTACAGCTTGAAGGCTTTGGGGTCGCCATCTTTCGCACCCGCGGGATAGATCTTGTCGATCCCGCTCTTGGGCACCGGGCCGACCGCAAGCACCGCGCGTGAATCGATCGCGAGCGCCAGTCGCCCGAGCAGGTAGGCATCTTCACACGAGAGCATGGGGCTGATCATCACGCCCAGTCGTCCGCCCTTGCTTGTGGCCGCGTTCAGGCCGGTCAACGCATCGCGATACGCGCGCATCCAATCGCTCTGGACCTGCACGCCGAACTGCCTGCGGAAGGGCGTGAGCAAGCGATCTTCACTGTGAACGTGCTTCCACCCATACCGCACTTCGTCGGTGATCCACCACTTGTTCACGCGCATGTTGGTGCGCGGCTTGAAGCGATAGATCTTTCCATCGTTGTGATGGATGGAAAGGTTGTCGCCGCTGGCCGTGAGTCCGTCGATGCTCGGTGTCTCTTTCAAAAACCAGACACGCTGCGTGAAGAGAAAGTCCTTGTCGAGCAGGGCGCCGACCGGGCAGAGGTCGATGACGTTCGCACTCAGCTCGTTGTCGAGGGCGATCCCGGGGAAAATATCGATCTCGTTCTTGTTCCCGCGCCCGCTGATCAGCAGTTCGGCCGTGCCCGTGACTTCGCGCGTGAATCGCACGCAGCGCGTACACATGATGCAGCGATCTGAGTACAGATAGACGTGCGGGCCAAGATCTTTCTTGGGGTTCTTGACCTTCGTCTCTTCAAACCGCGACTGGCCGCGACCGTACTCGTAGCTGTAATCCTGCAAAAAGCACTCGCCCGACTGATCGCACACCGGGCAATCAAGCGGGTGATTGATGAGCAGGTACTCCATCACGGCTTTCTGATTTGCGATAGCCTTCGGTGAATCGGTGTAGACCACCATGCCATCGGCGCACGCCGTCTGACACGTCGGCACGAGCTTCGGAATCGGCTCAAGCGTGTTGTTGTTCCGCGGATTCGGTTGCCAGACTTCCGCGAGACAAATGCGGCAACTCGCCACGATCGAGAGTCCATCGTGGTAGCAATATTGTGGTATCGCCACGCTGTTGGCGTTGGCGACCTGAATAATCATCTGACCCGGAGTGAACTCACAGGTCTTCCCGTCAATCGTAATTCGTAGTGAGGAGTTGGCCATGGGAACGACAGAATAGGTGCCTGACTTGCCCCTGGGGATAACCGGAGAGAAAAACCGTACAAATTTCAAACATCTTTGCGACCAGACATCCCCCAAATTGGCTATGCGGTTAGCCGGAATCGATAATTTAACACGACTATGGTCCAAGAATCCAGCAAACGCTCAGAGTCCGTATACATTAGTAGTAGGCAGTTGTCCAACATTTCCGAGTTTGGAAGAGTTGCCAATCGCGCGAGGTGGAGAGAGAACCCCTCGTACATCGTGTGTTGCACGGGATCGGCGGCTGTGCCGCGGAACTGTGTCAAGTGGGCTTTGGCGGCGATGAGTGCCGCTGAGTTGGGCTTGTGTCTGGTTTCCGCTTGCGCGGAACTCATGTGAGGGAGAGATTCGATGAAGACTGCTCGTCGTTTGGTTTGTCTCGCGGCTCTCGCCGCATTATCGGGTTCCGCGCTCGCCGCAGGGCCGGACATTACCTCCACGTTTAACGGCATCATCCCGCAGGTACCGATCACCTGGTCGGTGGTCGGTGTACCCGTGCCCCACACGATTCCGACATTCGGGGTCAACGAGGGCGCGGCGGGCGGCTTCAGTTGGACGAAGACCGGCGGTACATACACCGGTGTGAGCGGCAACTACACGGCCTTCTGCCTCGAACTGACGCAGACTATTCAGGAGCCCAACTCCTACACGTACAAGGCGGTCCCGCTTGCGGATGCGCCCGGTGCCAATGGTCCGTTCACCAACCCGCTCGGTGCGACAGGTGCTTCTCAGGTGTCCGAGCTCTGGGGCAACTGGTACAGCACGCTCGATTTCAACGATGCCACCCAGATGGCCGCCTTCCAGATCGCCATTTGGGAGATTGTGTACGACTCAAATCTCATTCTGAACGGTGCGGGTGACTCGCTGCAGATCGGTGTCGCGCCGGCCGTTGCCGTACTTGCCCAAACCTATCTCGATGCGGTCGATGGGAGCGGTCCATTCGCCGCCCTCGATGCGCTGACCAATCCCGATGTACAGGATCAGGTTGTCCCCACCCCGGGCGCGTTCGCCCTGCTCGGTATCGGCGGACTCTTCGCGGCCCGCCGTCGTCGCTGAGTCTCGGGCTGAGTCTCGGGCTGAGTCTCGGGCTGAGTCTCGGGCTGAGTTCGTCTAGTTCACTTGATTTTCAAGTCTGATTTCTTCAACAGGCTTCGCAACCGTGCGAGGCCTGTTGTCTTTTTGGCCCGATAGCCCAGGGCACATCATCGGCGAAGGTCCGCGAACAGCGGCCCATGGCGCGATAAGCTATGCAACTTGTTGCGAATGAACAGGTTATGGCGATTATGACTGGCACGATTTGGAAGATCGGGTAGTGTGTGACCAGAGATGTTCGGCGCGTTGCTGAACGTGGGGGAGAGGGCCGTGTTCGCCCTCCAAATACAACCTGTGACCGCGACCTTCCGGGCGCGAGCTGTGGCTCTGTTCACACGCTCGCGGATGCGGGGTGAGCGGTTGGTTCATTGAGGGGAGTTCGGTCATGGCTCATGCGTTGAAAGTTGGTATCGCGATGGTCGTTGTCAGTGCGGGCGCGTCGATGGCCAGTGCGCAGCTCTCCGGAAGCTATTACAAGCTGCCCAACTCTGTGGGGGGCCACACGCGCCACACCGATGTGCAGGTCGGCGTCGATGGTGCGCGGGTTGCCGGACTCGTTGAGAACGCGCTCGGTCCCAATGGCCTGCCGATTGCGACCAACTTCGCACTCACCCGGGCAGCAGGTTCGGGCGCGATTGAGGATGTGAACGCGAACAACGAGATTCTCTGGTGGACACCCGGGCGCGCGGGTAACCGGGAGGTGATCTTTGAAAAGAACCAGCTTGACGGGGCGAACCTCAACATCACGGCGAACTTCTTTCCCGATGGCCAGACCAACAACAACACGTACTTTCGTGCGGTCCATTGGCAGGGCACGTTCGAGCTCGGCGCGGGCGAGAGCGGCAGCGTGATCATGAGCATTCAGGCCGACGACGATGCGTGGGTCTTTATCAACGGGCAGCTCGCGCTCGACGACGGTGGCGTGAAGGCCCTGAACACCGCGGCACCGGTCTTCAATGCGGCGTCGCTGGTCGCGGGCTCGAACACCATCGATATCTTCTTTGCTGACCGTCACCAGTCGCAATCGGCGATTGTGTTCACTTCAAACCTTCAGATCATACCTGCACCCGGCGCAGCCGCGCTGCTCGGGCTCGGAGGGTTGACTCTTCAGCGGCGTCGCCGCAGATAAGACTTGCAAGCCACACACTCCTCGTGCTGAACGCGCACGGGGCTCTCTTCTCGGGGGGGTAGACGATTCTCCTTGGAGGGGAGAACGTCACCGATCAGACGCCCGGGCGGCTCACACCGCTCGGGCGTCTTGACGTTTTGGAACAACGCCTATGGCTTGTGCGGATGACCACGGGGAATACGCCCGGAGGGATTCGAACCCCCGACTTTCGGTTCCGAAGACCGACGCTCTATCCACTGAGCTACGGGCGCAAGGGTGCGGCGTTTCCCTGGCAGGGGAGATTGTAGGAGAGCAGGTTCCGCATTGTGACGGATACACACCGGCGGGCATCATTTTGGTGAGGCGAGCGGGTCACCCGCCGCGCCGGAGACACCCATCGAGGCGGCATCGGTCGCGGCTTGCGTGACGGTCGCATCTGGCGAAAGATCCGAAGAGTTACCGAGCAGGCTGATGGTCTTCCACTTCCCGCTCAGCCATCTGTACAGGATGCACATCGCGAGTATGACGATGTAGGTTGCCGCGGCGATCCAGGGGCCGAGCGAACCAAGCTCGGGCATGAATCGCACCATGGCCAGCCCGCCGCAGACGATGATGCTCCATGAGAGGATGAGCGTGACCAGGCCGGTCCATCGCGTATCGCCCGCGCCGCGCAGCGCACCGCTGAGGCTCATGGCGATGCCATCGAAGAACTGGAACGCGGCCGTGGCGATGAGGAAACGTGATCCGAGGGTAACGATCGTTTCCATGTCCTCGGGACTGGTGTCTCGTTGAACGAACAGCCGCACGAGATCGTGACGGAAGACGACAAAGCAGATCGCGCAAAAACTCATATAGGCGACGGCGAGCATGAGACCGAGCCATGCTCGTTGAATGGCGAGGTCGGGACGTTTCATCCCCAGGCACTTGCCGACAGTTGCGGTCATCGCGACGGAGATGCCCACGGTGGGCATGAATGAGAGCGTCATCCACTGGTGCGCAATCCAACCCGCCGTCGAGTGAAGCGTTCCGAAGGTGCCGACGAGATAGACCATGAAGAATGACCAGCAGATCATTTCGTTGCCAAACATCAGCGCGCCGGGCCAGCCGATTCTGAAGATGTCCTTCGCGTGCTTGATCGAAACACGCCAGACGGCGCGTGAACGCGTGTTGTAGAGTCGGTGATACTTGGGTGAGAGAAAGTACCCGAGCGGAATGGCCAGTTCGACGAGCGTACCCAGCAGGGTGGCCCATCCTGCACCTTCCACACCCATCGCGGGAATGCCGAGCGATCGCGCAACCGAGGCCGCCGCTTCAAACCCTCCGTCGATCGTGGAGTAACCGGTCGCAACGGGCGCGTTCGGCCCGAAGATGAGGATTACATTAAACACCAGGTTCACGATGTTGCCGATCAGGCTTGCGAGCAGAATGACCACCGGCTTGTGCATTCCGTAGAAGTACTGAGCCACGGCTCGGCAGGTCATGGTGATGACCGATCCGTAGATCAGGATTCGGCCATAGCTCACCGCAAGCTGATCGCGTCGATCGAGATTCACCAGTTCCGCGGCTGCGCCGGGCCCGACCGGCGTTTCGCGGATCATTTCAAAGACGTACGGAAGGATGAGCCCGAAGGGGAGCATGACAATCAGCCAATACACCACCGACAACCAGACCCCCGTCGCGACGTAGGCCGGCGCATTCTGGGGCTTGCCCGCGCCCAGATTCTGGCTCACGTAGGTATTGATGACCGTGATCATGCCCATCATGACGCTGATGAAGACGAAGGCGGCCAACCCACCATTTCCCTGCGCCCCCACGTAGATCGGGTCGGGACCAATCCGCGAGACCATGAGTTTGTCAACAAACTGCATCAAGGTGTAGCTGGTCATCGTCGCCACAACCGGCGCAGCGATGAGCAGCAACTCAACGAGCGGGCTTCGCTGCTTTGCCGACGGGCTGGGTGGTGGGTTGACGGACATGGGTCAGGATGATATGTGCCAACTCGGATTGACCGCGTGTGCCTCGCATGTCCAGCTCTATACCTGAACTACCCGGCCCGAGTGGCCATGCTGATGGCCAGTTCGATCGCGCACCGCATTGAAGTCGGATCCGCCAGGTCTCTACCCGCGATATCGAAGGCCGTTCCGTGCGCCGGGCTGGTGCGGATGGTGGGAAGGCCGACCGTCACATTGACCGCCTTCATACCGTCGAGCAGCTTCACCGGAATCAGACCCTGATCGTGGTACATGGCCACAACGCAATCAAACTTGCCCTTTCCATGCGGCGGCGCGGCCGCCGCGCTAAAGAGCGTGTCGGCGGGCCACGGCCCGGTGACATTCAGGAGTCTCTCGCGTGCCGTGTGAATGGCTGGCGCGATGATCTGACCATCTTCGCTGCCGAGAAGCCCACCCTCTCCCGCGTGCGGGTTCAGGCCGCAGACCGCGAGTCTTGGCGCATCGATGCCGAGTTCGCGGCAGGCGGCATGGGCAAGCTCGATGGCATCAAGGACGCTGCCGCTGCTGAGCTGATGTCCAACGGTCATCAGCGGGACGTGGATGGTGACGAGGATGACGCGAAGCGATGGACCGACAAACAGCATGGCGTGACGCTTGGCATGGAGTCGGTGGGCGAGCATCTCGGTGTGGCCCGGAAAGCTCGTGTGCCCAGCCATGCGCCAACTGGTTTTGGAGATTGGCGCCGTTACGATGGCGTGTGCATGGCGCGGATGTTCGACCGGCAGGCTCGTGGCGGCGATCGCATCATCGACAGCGCAAAAGCTCACCGAACCACCTTCGGGCGAGGGGCCGGGTGCGTCGAGACCACTTGTCGATCGAGCGATGTCAGGCTCGGGATCGACCATCAGGACCACTTCGTGATGGTGCGGAACCGAATCGGCCGTCGAACCGCGAGCGAGATTCAGCCAGTACGGCTCAATGCCCGCCAACCTCGCGGCGGCGACAAGCGGGGCTGAAGTCCCGTAAATATGGAAACGTGCGTGAGTACGAATGAGAGGATCGGCGAGAGCTTTGACGATGATTTCGGGTCCGATACCCAGTGGATCGCCGATGGAAACTGCGAGTGTGGGGCGCACCGACCCAGCAACGGGCCGATGATGGGCCTGACACTGGGCGAGGTTATCGGGAATTTCAGACTTCGTGGCCACCCCAGACTGTATTCCTCGGTATCACGTTCGATGGTTGTGCCCGAGCCTGTTTGCTGCGGCGAAAGATGATGTCATCATCAGGGCACAGGTGAAGAGTACCAACTGAAGGAGTTTTCGCGATCATGAGCATGACATCGACTCAACACGTTGCCTGCAGTCTCCCCGCTTGCCAGCAAGGGCGTTTACACGCGCGGGCCAAGACGATGCCGGGCGGGCTTGCCTTGGGGCTTGTGGCGATCATGGCGATCATGGCGGGCATGGCGGGCACGATGGGCATGGGCGGGTGCAAACAGCGTTCGACTGAACCGACGGTGGATGAAGCGGCGAATGTTACCAAGACACAGCCAAGCAGTGCTGAATCGGCAGCGGTCGCCGCAAGCGCTGCGGCTGAAGTTGCCAAGCCTGCGGACCATCCGTACGCGAAGCAGGCCGATTACACCCTCCCCTCTCTCAGCACGCTTGAGATGCCCAATGGACTCGTGATTGAAGAACTGAAGATCGGCACAGGCGCGTTCTGCCTGCCCAAAGCGTTTGTCACCTTTCACTACCGTTCAAAGGTCAAGGATGGGGCGGAGTTTGATGCGACCGCTGAGCGTCCGAATGGACCGGCGCCGCAGACGGCCTCACTCGACAAGCTGATGCAGGGTTTGCAAGATGGCATGGTGGGTATGAAATCGGGCGGACGACGGCGCATCACCATCCCCGCTGACCTTGCGTTTTCATGGCTTGGTGCCAAGAATCCTGAAGGCAAGGTGGTCGTTGAGCCAGATACCGCGGTGGTCTTTGTTGTGGATCTGATGGATGTCAAGCAGGCCCTTGCCCTGCCACCGGCCGATAGGTCGGTCGTCGCACCAACACCCGATACACCACCGGCCAAGTGAGCCGTGAAATCCACCGGTGAAATCGATCAGGACCTTTTGCCAATGATGGTGTTCGTCCGATCTGGCCCGCGTGTGGGCAGCGGATGTCCTCTTCAGGTACACTTCCCGTGGTCACACAGGTGGCCGCGATGGGCGTGATCGATTTTTCACGGGGAGGGCACAGCGCGGCCGTATACAAGGAGCCTTGAGCATGAAGACGACGGAGTTGGGTTTGATTGCGGCACTGATGGCGACTGGTCTGTGTCTTGGTGCGTGCGAAGAAAAGCCCGCGCCGGTGCCGGCGAAGCCCGCTGCGACCACACCGCCAGCGACCCCGGCCAAGCCGACCGATGCGCCAATGGACAAGCCCATGGATAGGCCCATGGATAAGCCAGCTGACAAGCCGGCCAGTGGGCACTGATTGACGAGAAGATTCGGGCAATCACATGGCCGCGCATTGCGCGGCCATGTTGCTTTTTGGATGGACCTGGGAAAGAGAACGAAGGCTCAAACGCGGAAGATGGACCCGAGCTTTTTGCCGAGCAAGACCGATGCGCCGACGAGCGTGACGGTGAGCAAGGCCATGCCCCACACACCCATCGCGCTTGCAATATGCGGGCCATCGCCCATGCGTGTGAGGAAGGCGTAGATCGCGCTGGTGATCGGGAAATCCTGCGGCGATTGAGCCATGACCAGAGGCTCGCTCACGGCCAGCATCGCGAAGCTGAACGCCAGCAGGCCACCCGCGATGAGGTTGGCAGCGATCAACGGAAGGATGACCTTGCGCACAGCCGTCACACGTGAGGCACCGAGGTTCATGGCGGCCTCTTCAAGCTCGCCGGAGGTCTGTTCAAGCCCACTCACGGCCGATCGGACGACATACGGAAGACGTCGCACGGCGTAAACGATGATGAGCAGCGGGAAGGGGTTGGGGTCAGAGCCGAAGATGGTGACCCACGGGAAGAGGGCCGGGATGTGAAGGCCGAGCAGATTGAGATCGCCCTTGAAGGGCCAGCTGAGCGTCATGGCCACGTAACCGAAAGCGATGACCAGACCGGGAACGGCGAGGGGCAACATGCAGAGCGCATCAAGCAGGCCGCGGCCGCGCACGTTGGTGCGGACGATGACGTAGGCGACCAGAAGCCCGATGCTCATGTTGAGCACGACCGAGGCCGAGGCGAGCTTGAGGCTCGTGACGATGGAGTTGAACGCCTCGGGGTGCGTCAAGGCCTGATCGAAGTTGGACAAGGTGAAGGTGGATGGAAGGACCGTCTGGTACCACGACCCCGGCGCGGCAAGTGCGGTAAGCACGACGCCGATGTGCGGGAGCATGGCGAGCACCGTGACCACCAGGAAGGCGGCGGTTGCTATCCAACCGGCGATGGGACCGAGCGTCTGCTCGCCCCCGGCGCGGCTGGCTTTCGAGTACATCGCGTAGCCTTTGCGCCCAAACACAAACTTGCCCAGCGTGTAGATGATGAGGGCCAGAAGCAACATGGCCACCGTGAGTGCGTAGGGCTCGGCTGAGGCTTCGACCGCTTTGAGTTTGACGAAGATCTGAACAGGTGTCACCTGGTTGTAGTCGAACGCCAGCGGCGTTCCGATCTCGGTGAGTGCAAAGATGAAAACGATCGTGGCGCCCGCGAAGAGACCCGGACGAATGAGGGGCAAGGTGATCTTGAAGAACCGACGCCATGGACCGGCACCGAGGTTGTCGGCGGCCTCCTCAAGTGCGGGGTCGAGGTTGGCGAGCGCGGCGGTTGCGTTCAGATAAATGACCGGGTAGAGGTGCAGCGCGTTCACCAGCGCAACACCCCAGAACTTGGCCCGCCCGAGGAAGTCAAAGTCGGTGCCGAGCAGGGAGTTGATCGCCCCCTCGCGCCCGAGCAGCGCGGCCATACCGATCGCGCCGACAAAGGGAGGCAGGATCAGTGGAACCAGGATGAAGGAGTTGAAGACCGACTTGAAGGGATACTTGTATTTGGCCGCGATGATCGCGAGGGGGAGAGCGAGCAGGACGCTGAGGAAGGTTGAAGCGCCCGCAACCATGAGGGAGTTCAGGAACCCGCGGACAAGGGCGGGATCCTCAAAGATCAACACGAAGTTGGTGAGTGTGTAGCGGTCGCCGGAATCGGTATGGACGATGAACGCGCCGCGCACCGTGAGAAAGATGGGGTAGATCAGCGTGATGCCGAGAATGACCAGCAGCACCGAGATGAGTGAGTATTGGGAGAGGAGGCGGGTGAGATGTCGGGTGGGTGACCGCATGAGCGGGTAGTGTAGTGAATCATGGCCGATGTGGGAGGGGGCACGTGGTTGCGGACTCCACCGAATGCGACTCAGACGGCCGCGGGTCGCTTGAGTTTGCTCTGCCCAAGCGTCACGATGGTGACCTCGCCGAGCGTGCGACGGTCAAGGTAGCCATTGACATCGTTGAGCGTGATGCCGGCGTAGCGGGCGGCGATCTCTTCGAGGGTGCGGGGGCGACCGATGCGGAACTGGTCGCCCGCGAGTGCCGCGGCCCGTGCGCCGGTCGATTCGCCGGACATGATAAGTCCTGACTTGATCCCGATGAGCGAGCGATCAAGCTCGGCCTGGGTGATCGCGCCCGCGGGTGTGTTGACGCGCTGCAACTCCGCGAGAAGCACATCGAGCGATTCCTGAGCCCGCTCGGCTGTTGTGCCAACATAGGCCATGCACCGTCCCACATCACGGTCGGCCGCGTATGACTCGCTGACCGAGTAGCACAACGCACGCTTTTCGCGCACCTCGCTGAAGAGCCGCGCGGCCATTCCTCCGGAAAGGACGGAGGCGACGATGCGCTCCAGGCGCGAGTCGGGGCTGGGTTCGGGAGGGGCATCGTGCATCAGAACGACCTGAACCTGTGCCGACTGGTCGGTGATGTGGTGGTACGTGCCGCGGGTGGGGCTTGATCCGGTGGTGATCTCCGGCGCGGCACCGTTCCATTGGACAAGAAGCTTATCAAGGTGCGTGGCGAGTGCATCAGCACCTCCGGCCAAGGCGATGTCGCCCGCAATGGCCAGGATCGAGCCAACAGGCCGAGCGCGTCGTTCCCAGCCCGAGACCAGATCCTCGCGCGTGATGGCGTTGAGTCCCTCGATCGTACCCATGCCCGATCGGTTGAGGGGTGGAGCGTTGTGACGCTCGCGCAGACAGAGGACCGCACGTTCCTGCGGATCATCGGCGAGCGACTGGATGGACTGGATGGCAAGATCACGGGTCGGCTCGATGGCGGAGTCGTCCATGCGAGGGCGTCGAGCCATATCGACCATGGCCGGCAGAGCATGAAGAAGCCGATCGCCCAGGAGCGTGAAGGAGAGGCGGAGATGGTGGGTTGAAGTATCCGCTGAGCGGCTGAGGCCCAGCTTGTCGAGCGCATCGGCCTGTGCCCGCGAGTCATGTTCGCCCGCGCCGCGCAACAGAAGCTCGGACCACATGGCCGAGAGACCCTGACGGTCTTCCGGATCAGATGCTGAGCCGGCGGGCAGCAGCCAGGTGATGCCGACGGAGCGAACGCCCTGCATCTGCTCGACGATCAGGGGCATACCACACGCAAGCATTCGGACGGAGACTTCGGACATGGGGCGGTTCCTTTGGAAGTCGCGGGCGGGTCGCAGTGTAGTGGTCGCGATGAACCGGCATGGTCCGAAGAACGCGAGGACCGGTGGAGAGTCTCTTCTATATATAGATAGAAAAAGGTTGGGGAAGGCGACTCGGATTCGGACAGAATGGGTGTGGTTGGTTTGCGTACGTATGTCTAGCGGCGAGTGAGGTTGGATTTGATGGCACGCCCGCGCACCACGGGCGATTTGAACTGCGCGGCCATCCGGAGGTGTGCGGCGGCGTGTTCTGAGACCTTGATGGGCGCAGCGCATCCCGAAAGTTCGTCATGATCTTCCGATTCCGACCAGCTTGATGAGCCTCGGAGAGAATCACCAGCACGGGACGCTACGCGGGGACCGATACGAGTCTTGCGCGAATGCGCAGGAGCATGGTCCATGCGATGGATGCGAGACATTGTGGCCTTGCTCGGCGCAGCAGCGCTCGGCGGCGGCTATCTGTACATGGAGCGGGACAAGAAATCACAGGAAGCGATCGTCTCTCGCGCTGGAACTGATCTGCGGCGGATGGAGCTTGAGGTGAAGTACCGCGCCGCGAGCAAGAGCGCTGATCTGAACGCGCGCGGTTGGCCGGTCACCATTGATCCAACCTGGTTTGAAGGTGAAGCACCTGATAATCCTCTCGTCGATAACGATCGACCGTGGGTTGAAGTCGCGGGCACATCGCAGGCAGAGCTGACGAATCCTCCCGTGCGAATGACTGTGGATAAGTCGCTTGCATCGTTCTGGTACAACCCTTATCAGGGAGTTGTGCGGGCGCGAGTGCCGGTGATGGTGAATGATGAGCAGGCCACGCAGCTCTACAACCGCATCAATGGCACGATGATGGCTTCGATCTTCTCACGCGAGATTCCTCCACCTTCGATGGCGAAGAAGGCGATTGAGCAGCCGACCAGCAATGACGCGGTGAATCCCACAGGTGCCGCCACCCAGAAGGTTGGAGAGAAGAAGTCTTCCTCCTTCAGCCTGTTCAAGTCAGGCCACAAGAGCAACAGCAAGCCGAAGCCGTGATGAGGCGAGCATCGCGAAGGTGCTGCGAACGTGGGGCGAATCGTCGCGATCTTGCCGAGATCATACCGCGATCATGCGTTGACCCTCAGCACATCATCCATGGTGTAACTGCCGGGCGGCTGCTGCGCAAGCCATGCCGCGGCGCGAAGCGCCCCACGCGCGAACAGATCTCGCGATGTTGCTCGGTGGGTGAGTTCGATGTATTCACCCGCTCCGGCGAAGCGCACCGTGTGTTCACCCACAACATCGCCGCCGCGCAAGGCCACCACCTGGTTATCGGGAAGTGATGCTCCGGCTTCGCGCGCTGCGCGGGCGAGCCTGATCGCGGTGCCCGAAGGTGCATCTTTCTTCATCGCGTGGTGTGCTTCGACGATCGAGCAATCAAAATCAGGACCGAGTGTTCGCGCGATGGCGGCAACCGCTGCCGAGAGCGCGGCGACACCGATGGACGTATTTGGAGTTATCAACAAAGAAATTTTTTCGGATGCCGCGTGTAGCGCGGCGACTGTTGATGGTGAGAGCGCGGTGGTGCCGACGAGCAACGACGCGTTGATGTCGAGCGCGAGCGCGCGAGCGCGCAGCACACCCGCATCACTCGAAAAATCAACAATCACCGTGCGGGGAATATCGCGGAATTTTCCGCAGAAAACCGCGTTTGTGAATGTCGGTGCGGTTGCGCTCGTCTCGCGTACCGGCTGATCGATGCGCGGCGAATCGTCGCGTACAACAGCGGCGAGCAAGGTACACGATGGGTCAGCGCTGGCGAGTGTGCAGAGGCGTGAACCCATGCGACCCGACGCGCCGAAGACGATGATGTGTGTATTTGTTTTGGTCATGGACTTGCACAATGGAACCAATCGAGTGTATGGTGAGTACATGTTGCTCAAGATGTAGTGGGTAGCAGACCGATAGAAAACCTGCATCAGTCAGTAGTGCATGTAGCGGATCAAGCAATCAGGCGCTCCGAGCCGCTCGAGTCACTCAGCCGTCTCCACACGAGCCTCATGTACGAGGACCCGTGGGAGTCGAGGAGAACCGTAAGATGGCAAAGAAGAAGACCAAGAAGAAGACGACTACGAAGAAGAAGGCCGCCAAGAAGAAGAGCCGGTAAGACCGGCCACGAATCAATGATCGGTCTGCCTTCGTGGCCGTCGATCAATGAGCGTCGTTCGTGGAGATTGAGAAGGAGGAAACTCCTTCGAGAGAGAGATCGCTGCCCGTTCGCGGGCAAAACCCCCTGTAGGGGCCTTTCGGGCGATGTTGCCCTGGCCCCCTCTGGAGCGCCTGAATGAAACGCGGGGCCGACCCATTGGGTCGGCCCCGTCTGTTTTTAGTGACCATTGCTTTGCACAGTTCCACCCGGTGATTCGTCGCAAGACTCAATCCGTCTCGATCTCCGAGAATCACCCGGATGATGTTCGGTTGCCCGCTTGCGATTCGCTTTCAACGTGCAAACAATCTCTTCATGAAGCCCCCAACCGGTTCATCCGCCGCCCATCCGCACGATCAGGAACCCGGTATCGATGGCCTGCGCCTGCTGCGACGTTATCACGAAGCCACGATTCAACACCACGAGCGACGCGCTGAGGTGCGCTTCGTGATCGACGCGGCGGATGGGTGCATGGTCTTGCCCGCCGAACCCGGCATGGCCGCAGCCAACGAACTTCTGGTTCATTTACCCGATGAAGTGGCACAAGATTTGCAGCTCACTGTCACGCCAAAGGTTGTGGACAGACCCGAGGGTGAAGAGGTGGTCGATCGCTGGCACGCGTATCACAGCGCGGCAGGCACAAGGCCCACAAGCCGGGTCTGGTTGCGATGCGCCATCGACGGGGCGAAGCGCCCGTTCGCCACCGGTGATGTCTATGAACCCGAAACGATCATGCGCCCCAACGCGCTCCGCAAAAGCGAATATCAACTGGTCAAGCGGGTGAATCAGGACCGTGCGCGGCTCGGGCGGCTCTGCAAGTGGGCCTCGCGCGTGGACGTTGCCGATGCCATCTGTGTCGGCGTCGATCCGTTCGGCTTCGACGTGCGGGCTCGGTTCGGCATTGTGCGCATTGAGTTTGACCTCGAAGCCGCAACGTCCGAACAGGCAGCACGCCTGATCGATGCAATGCTGGAGAAAGATGGACATGCGTGAGGCACACGCTCACATCGCCGCGCTCGGTGAATCACTGACATTGCCCAACCTTTCCGCCTGCCAGAGTGTTGATGAATGTCTCGCGATCGTGCGGCGGGTATCAAAGCAGATCACCGACGCCCGTGCATGGGTCCGGCTGCACAGCGCTCGTGTTGAGGGGTGGGCCGAGCAACGCTGGCCCACCATCACCGAACTCGATGAAGCTTGCCGCGAGTCGGGGAGCCGACCATGTGTCATCCGATCGTTTGATCATCACGCCGCTCTTGCCAACACGGCGGCCATGACGGCCGCAGGTCTGAAGGCTGGTGAAGTTGTTGCACCCAAGGGTGTGGTCTGCGCTGATCCGATCACGGGTCACGCAACCGGAATGTTGTTGGAAGACGCCGCGAGCAGGGCTTGGAACAGCGCACCAACACCGACATCTACCGAACAACAAGCGATGGTGCTGGCGGGTCTGCGTGCGCTTTCGGGCCTTGGGTTTGAGGAAGTTCACGATCTGCACAGCCCGACATGGCTGGGGCCAGCTTTGGCGCATCTGGAGAGATCGGGTGAACTCCACGTTCGCGAAGTTCGGTTGTATCCACCAATCAGCGCGCTCGCTCACGTGTACGCCGAGCGTGCCGCGTGGGAGTCAACCCGTGTACGCCTGGCGGGGGGCAAGGTGTTTGCGGATGGAACGTTGAACAGCCGGACCGCGCTCATGCTGCACCCCTATCGCGAGCCGCTTGATGGGCAGCCGTGCGGTCGTGCCATGGTGACCGATGGTGAACTGGATCGGGCGATCGCTCTGACCGAATCGCTCGGGCTTCACCTCGCCGTTCACGCGATTGGTGATGCATCGGTGCGGATGGTGCTCGACTCGATCGAGCGCACAGCAACGCTGCGTGATCCGGGAAACCGGCACAGGATCGAGCATTGCGAGCTCATCGATGAGGCGGATGCGCACCGGTTTGCCCGGCTTGGTGTCGTGTGCAGTGTGCAACCCTGCCATCTGCTGGCCGATGTCGAGGTACTTACGCGGCAGCTTCCGCATCGGCTTCACCGGGTGCTGCCGCTGCGCGACCTGATTGAGTCGGGTTGCTCGCCGGGCGCGGACGATGGGCTGCTCTGGTTCGGGAGCGATGTGCCCATCGTGCGTGCAGATCCTGGCGATTCGATCCAGGCTGCGGTCAAGAGACGACGGCAAAGCTCGCCGGCAACAGAAGCGATCGGTCTAGAACAACACCTGAGCGAGCGCGAGGCGTGGATGGCGTTCGGGGTGCTGAAGCAATCCTGAACCGATATCATGAGCCATGCCGCTGATCGCCATCACCCGAGCTGTGCCTGTACGTGGAAGTGCCGATGGGGCCAGCGCTCCCGAGATCGCAGGCGCCCAGGTGGTGATGGCCCCGGCTCTGCCGCAGTTGTCGCGGGATGAGCTCTTGAAGTTTGTTCACGGAGCAACCGTCGTCATCAGCATGTTTCATGACCGTGTGGACGCCGCGTTTCTCGACGCGGCCGGGAGTCAACTCCGGGGTATCTGCAACTTCGCGGTGGGGACCGACAACATTGATCTGAACCTCTGCAAGTCGCGGGGTGTGATCGTCACCAACACGCCCGACGCCGTCACTGAAGGCACGGCGAACATGGCATGGGCTCTCATTCTCGCAGCAGCGCGGCGGCTCTGCGAGGGTGATCGCTTCGTGCGCTCTGGGCAGTTTGAGACTCAGGGGAACATTTTCCCAACAGGCTGGCTCGGGCAGCATCTTACAGGCCAGACCTTGCTGATTGTCGGCGCGGGGCGGATCGGTAAGGCGGTTGCGCTGCGGGGTTTGGCGTTTGGAATGCGTGTGGTGTACGCCGCGCGTACGCGTCACCTCGACTTTGAGCAGGCACCGATCGCTGGCCGTCGCGTTGAGTTGGATGATGGGCTTGGGCTCGCCGATGTGGTCAGCATCCACACTCCCTTGACGCCGGAGACGCGAAAGCTCATCGATGCTCGCCGCCTTCGCCTCATGAAACCCACGGCGATACTCGTGAACACTTCACGCGGACCTGTTGTTGATGAGGCCGCGCTGGTGGAAGTGCTCGCCGCGAAGCAGATCTGGGCGGCCGGTCTGGATGTCTTTGAGCACGAACCCAGAGTCCACCCAGGTTTGCTCAAACTCGACAACGTGGTGATGTCGCCGCATATCGGGAGCGGCGAACGCTATTGGCGTGAGGAGATGACCCGCATGGCCTGCGAAAACGCCAGCGCGCTTGTTGGGGGCCGAGCGGCACCGAACGAAGTGAAGGGTTAGCGGGATAGCGAGTTCGCACCGAGAAGCAATGTCAGCCAAGGTTGTACTTCAGGATGCACCAGATTGCCCGCACACCATCGCGCCAGCCGATCTTCTTGCCTTCCTCGTACGTCCGCCCGCTGTAGCTGATGCCCACCTCGTACACGCGGCATTTCAGTCGGGCAACCTTGGCGGTAATCTCAGGCTCAAAGCCAAAGCGGTCTTCCTCGATCCTGATCTGCTGAATGATCTCGCGTTTGAAAACCTTGTAGCAGACCTCCATATCGGTCAGATTGAGGTTGGTCAGTGCGTTGGAGAGGAGCGTGAGGGCCTTGTTGCCGACCGAATGCCAGAAGTACAGCACGCGATGCGACTCACCCCCGATGAACCGCGACCCGAAGACCACATCGGCACGGCCATCCAGGATGGGCTGGATCAGTCGGGGATACTCATCGGGGTTGTATTCAAGATCGGCATCCTGAACAATGACCAGATCGCCCTTGCACGCCGCAAACCCCGTGCGCAAGGCCGCGCCCTTGCCCTGGTTATGCTCGTGCAAAAGGATGGTAATGTCGGGCTGGCCCTCGAGGGTCTGGAGCCTCAGTCGCGTCCCATCGCGTGATCGATCGTCAACAATCACAATCTCTTTATCCACAGGCACCGCTCGCACACGCTCGATGAGCGCGAGGATCGTCTGTTCTTCGTTATAGACTGGGATGACGACGGAGAGCTTCATGCGTGAGGATGAGTATATGGGATCGGGCATTCGTGGTCGCCGCTTGAACCTCATTGGCGTGGTTCTCTTCACACTGGCCACGCGCCTTGCGTACCTGCCCAACGCCGTGATGGGCTTTGATGGACCCGAGTACATCAACGCGCTCAAGCTCGACCAGTCCTTCAACGTCCCTCCGCCCGGCAACATCGGCTACGTTCTGCTTGGCAAGCTCTTCACCTTGCTGGGGGCCGATCCGATCCTCGCCTACGGCCTGACCGGCACGCTGATCTCGTGCATCGCGGCCGCGTACATCTACATGTTTGCCAGCTTGGTGTTGGTAGGCCCGTTCTCTGAACCGGCTCTCAGCAGCAAACGAAACACAACTCACAGTTCGGAACACCATTCCACCCAAAGCCAAACCATCGCACTCTTCACCGCCATAGCCACTATGGCTAGCCCCATGGTCTGGTACCACGGCGTCATCATGCAATCCTACATCGTGTGGATGGCCGCCTTACCCGCGATCGGATACTACGGCCTGCGTTTGATCAACGAACGATCACGGAAGATGATGATCGCGGCGAGCCTCGCCACCGGCCTGTCCACCATTCTGCGCCCCGACCTGGTCATCTTCGGTGGGCCGCTGCTCGGTGCCGCGCTCCTGCTGGCCTGGCAACGCTCCGGATGGGCACGAAAGGGCCTTACCTGGTTCGTCGGCGCGGCGGCAATCTGTGCCGCGTGCTGCACCGTTTGGTTCGCCATCACCAGCCACCTTCTCGGCGGCCCCGCGAACTATCTGGCCGCCGTACACGGAAAGAACGAGTGGCATGAGCACTTCGGTGTTGGTGCCAAAGGCCCGATCGAAGGACTTGCCCGCAACGGGGTGAAATACCTGACCTTCATGCTCTGGGGGGCGAACATCGCGCTGCCGCTCGCCGTCATCGGTGTGCTGCTCACTCTTCGACGGGCCGACCGTCGATGGCACCGCGTGCTCTTCGCTGCGGCGTGGGTCGGCCCATCGCTGTACTTCTCATGGATCATCTTCATGGGCAACGCCGGGCTGATTTTCCCCGCGCTCCCGCTCGTCTTTGTCGCCGCCGCGGCAGGGACCATCGCCCTTCTTGGCTCTTCCCGTGCGGTCTGGGGAATGGGCGCTCTGGCCGCCATCAATAGTCTGATCTTCGTCCTCACCCCGCTGCGCTATCCGCACGACCAGCGGCAAGCTCTGCTGAACCACATGTTTCTGGGCTATTCAGGCGGCGGGATCAGGCAGATTTACATCTACCAACTCGAAGATTTCGGAATCGACCGCTCGCTCAACAACACCATGAAACAGTTCATGAACCCTGAGTCGCTGCCCAAGCAGCCCTGAATGTTCCATTCAACAAGCCCCGCGTTCAACCCTCCGCTGAGAACATTGATACTCTGGGCTATGGATCATTTCATCTATACCGATGGCCGCCTGCACTGCGAAGGGGTTGACCTCATCGACCTGGCCTCGCACGTCGGCACACCGACCTACGTCTACTCGCGGGCCACGTTGCTTTTGCACCATCATCGCCTGGCGCAGGCCTTTGCCCCGCTCAAACCACTCATCTGCTACAGCGTCAAGTCGTGCTCAAACATCAGCATTCTGCGCCTGCTGGTTGAAGCGGGTGCGGGCATGGATGTCGTCTCGGGCGGCGAGTTGTACCGGGCCCGGCTCGCCGAGTGCGAGCCCGACCGAATCGTCTACGCGGGTGTCGGTAAGACAACCGAAGAGATCGCCGATGCGCTCGGCGAGGGCGATGAGCACGTCTGGGGAGTTTCCCCTTCCACGCCCGGCGCGGCATCCACCAACCCTCTGGCCACCGCGTTCTCTCGCCCGCCAACGGGCGGCACCATCGGCCTGTTCAACATCGAGTCGGAGCAGGAGTTTCAGGCCATTGCCAACATTGCCGAAGCGCTGGGCAAGCGGACGACGGCCGCGCTCCGGGTTAACCCCGATGTCGATCCGATTACCCACAAACATACCACCACCGGCACCGCTGAGAGTAAGTTTGGCGTGGACCTTCGACGCGCCCGCGAGTTTCTGCGTCATTACTCCGGCCATTCACACGTCCGCCTGAGCGGCATCCACATCCACATCGGCTCGCCCGTCGCCACCACCGCGCCCTATGTCGAGGCCATCACCCGCGTGCTCGCGCTCATCGATGATCTGGCCAAAGACGGCGTCATCATCGATACGCTCGACATCGGCGGCGGATTCGCCGCCGACTATCGCACCGGTCAATCACTGAACGCGGCCGATTACGCCGCGGCGATCGTCCCGCTGCTGATAGACCGCGTGGGCTCGGGCAAGCTGAAGATCATCCTCGAACCAGGCCGCTTCATCAGCGCCAACGCGGGTGTGCTGCTCACGCGTGTGCAGTACGTGAAATCGTCCGGGGTCAAAAAGTTCATCATCTGCGACGCGGGGATGCACACCCTCATCCGGCCCGCGCTCTACGAGGCCTTTCACTTCATCTGGCCAGCCAACATCTCGCCACAGCACGAACCGCCCGAGGGTGTGCGCAGCGATTTGCTCGACCTGCCGGGTCTGGAAAAATGCGATGTGGTCGGCCCGATCTGCGAATCCGCCGACTTCCTCTGTCAGGATCGCGCCCTTCCACCCGTGGCTCGCGGCGATCTTCTGGCCGTCTTCACCGCCGGTGCCTATGGCATGAGCATGGCCAGCCGCTACAACAGCCACCCGATGCCCGCCGAAGTGCTGGTCGATGAGATCCGTTCCACGCTCATCCGTCGGCGCGAGACGTACACTGATCTGGTGCAACACGAGCTTGAACCGCGTGATGTTGAAGGGTAGTAAGAAACCATCATGTCTGCACCGCCACGCGTCATTGCCATCGACTGGTCGGGAAGAGCCAAACATGCAGCCAAGTCCATCTGGATCGCTGAGTGCGACCAGCGCGGTCATCTGCTCCGGCTTGAAAATGGCCGTGATCGAGGTCAGACGGCTTCGTGGATCATCAATAAATCGCAAAGGGCCGGACCTCTCGTCGTTGGCCTTGATTTTGCCTTTGCCTTTCCACGTTGGTTCATGCACAAGCAGGGCTGGGCAGACGGTCCGGCCTGCTGGTCTGCAATGTCTGGGAGCCATGGGCTTGCTGAACACTGGCTAAAGACATGCCACTCACCCTTCTGGGGCCGGCCCGGCAAAGCCAGGCCCGCTGGTATTGAAATGAAGCGCGAGTGTGAATCTGGCGGCACAGCCAAATCTGTCTTTCAAATCGGCGGCGCAGGCGCAGTAGGAACAGGTTCGCTTCGCGGAATGGGCACCCTGCACACGCTTCATGCCGCGGGGCTGGCGGTCTGGCCCTTCACTCTTCCTCGCGCATCAGATCAGAGCCTCGTCATCGAGATTTATCCCCGACTTCTGACCGGCGCGGTGGTCAAGTCCGATGCGCTCGCTCGCTCCGCATACCTCCGGGCAAACTTCTCAGATCGCATGGGTACGTTCGAGACCGCCGCTGAGTCAAGTGAAGATGCCTTCGATGCCGCGGTCTCCGCACTGGTCATGCATGACCATATCGAACAGATCGGAGCTCTCGCTCCCAGCGCTGATGACACAAGCCGGATCGAAGGCATGATCTGGGCACCTCGATGAAAACGTTCAGGAGTTCGCTGACCTACAGGGCTGTTGCTCGGTACGATGCACGGTGGATGTACTGATCCCTCAGCCGCTCCTGGTCCCTGCACCCCGCCATGTGCGGTGTCCACGCTTCGAGAACCAGACCGACGCGGCCATGCACTGGACGCACCACGACCGCGAGCTGCCGCCGCTGGTTGAAGGCTTGACGATCGCCGGCCTCTCTACCGATAAACTCTTCGAGCCCGGTCATGGTCTGTCCTTCATGAGTCATCCCGAGTACATGGGAGACAACTACTTTCTCTCGATTCAAAGTGGGCCTCGCAATCGAAACCGCGTCTTGATTCTCGCTACCGATCTCCGCGGCCGTCGCAACGCGCTCCACACACTCCGTCAGCTGCTCCGTCAGTACGGTCTCAAGATGCCCTTGATGGAGATCTCCGACGCACCCGCCTTCCCCACCCGCGGCCTTATGCTCGATGTTTCTCGGGACAAAGTACCCACACTCTCCCAACTCAAACAGTCCATCGATCTCCTTGCGTCGCTCAAGTTCAACCACCTTCAGCTTTATACCGAGCATACCTTCGCCTATCGCGGCCACGAAGAGGTCTGGGCAGATGCTTCGCCGCTCACGCCCGAAGAGATCCGCGAGCTCGACCTCTACTGCACCGCACGCGGCATCGAACTCGCTGCAAATCAGAACTGTTTCGGCCATCTTGCCGTCTTCCTCAAACGCTCCAAGTACAACCACCTCGCCGAGATCGAAGGTGATGGCGTATGGAAGTTCATGCAATGGGACCGCCGCGGCCCATTTTCACTCTGCCCCACCAACCCCGATGCCGAAGCGTTCGTACGCGATCTTCTCGCGCAACTTCTTCCCAACTTCACCAGCCCACTGGTCAACATTGGCTGCGACGAGACCTTCGATGTCGGCTGGGGACGCAGCAAACCAGCAGCACGGGCCGCTGGCCCGTCTTTTTCCAATACAGACTCAACGGGCCGACAGCCCGTGCCGCTCGAGAAAGCCCGCGCCTCCCTCTTCTTCGAGTTCGTCAACAAAGTCTGCACCATCGTGCGCGCACACAACAAGCGCCCGATGCTCTGGGCCGATATCGCCATGTCGCACCCCGAGATGCTCAGCCTTCTCCCCAAAGATGCCATCGGTCTAGCCTGGGGTTATGAGCCAGGCGCCAAGTTCGCCGACGAGTGTCGCCACCTGCGCGAGCATGGGTTGGAGTCATGGGTCTGCCCCGGCACCTCAAGTTGGCGCAGCTTCACCGGCCGCACATCCGAGTCGCGTGCCAACATCGCCGCCGCCGCACGCGATGGGCTTGCCAACGGTGCCACCGGTTTCCTGATCTGCGATTGGGGCGATGTCGGCCACATGCAGCAGTGGCCCATCACCCTGGCACGACTCGCCGACGCCGCCGAAGCCGCCTGGCGCGGCGAACTCAGCAGCGACTCCGCCGCCACGGCCATCCGCGATCGCGCCGCCTCCCTCCACATCTTCAGCGACCATGCCAACACACTCGTCCCCTGGCTCAACGAGCTTGGCGATATCGACCTCTCACTCCGCCAGTTCGCCAAAGTCCACAACGCCGCGGCCATTTTCAACGACCTCTTTCCCCCCGTCCCTCCCGCGCCCGGCACCCGCGCCATCAACGCACCGCTCGATGAGTGGTTGCGTGTGAAAGAACGCTTCGACGATTGCCTGCTCCTCCGTCCGTTTCTCGGCGACCAGCTCATCGACGACGAAGCCACGCAGATCATCCGCTGCACCCGACTCTGCATCGACCACGGCGCCAGTTGCCGCCAATCGCCCGATGGTCTTCGCCCGCGCGAGGCTGACTTCGCACATCTGAAGTCGCTCGCTGAAGAATGCCTCGCCGACCACCGCCGTCTCTGGCTCATCCGCAACCGCCCCGGTGGTCTGGAACAATCATGCTCACACCTCCGTCGCGTCATCGCTTCGCTCACCTGACCCCATGCCACGCATCCGCCACATCATCGGCTGCATGACCGGAACCAGCATCGATGGCCTCGATGCCGCGCTCGTCCGCATCGAGGGCGAAGGCTTATCGATGACAGCCTCCCTGATCGCCGCACGCTCACACACACTCGGGCCACTCGCCCCGCGCCTCCGTGCGCTCGCCGAGCAGGTGCCCACGACCGCTGGCGAAATCGCCGCCATCGCACGTGATTTCTCGCTCGCGCACGCCGCAATCATCAAACACCTCATCGACGATGCTCGCATCACCCCCGATCTCATCGCCGTTCACGGTCAAACCATTTATCACGCTCCCCCAAACTCGTGGCAACTCTTCAACCCCGCGCCGCTGGTTGAGGTGGTGCGACTCCCTGTCGTCTTCGATCTTCGCGCCGCCGATCTCGCCCGCGGCGGGCAGGGCGCACCCATAACCCCAATCGCCGACTACCTCCTCTTCGCCTCACCCCACGAAACTCGCGCCATTGTCAACCTCGGCGGCTTCTGCAACATCACCATCCTGCCCCGCGCCACCGACAACCGCTCGCTCGATCTCGCTGCGGTCCAGGGCTTCGATGTCTGCGCCTGCAACCACATCCTCAACGCAATCGCACGAACTCTGCTGCATGCCGACTATGACACCGACGGCCGCGCCGCCCTTTCCGGCCAACTCCATCAACCCGCCCTGACCGATCTTGTCAACGTACTTGCCGTGCAGACACGCGGCTCGCGATCACTCGGCACCGGCGATGAAGCCCTCGACTGGCTCTCCCGCCACCGCACGAACGCCGCGCCCAACGAGCTGGCCGCTACCGCGTGCCACGCCATCGCGCTCACGATCGTCAATCGCACCCTCAGCGCGCAGCACATCATCCTCGCTGGCGGCGGCGTACACAACAACGCCCTCGTGCAAGCCATCGCTCGTGCCTCTCAGGCAACCATCAGCCCGACCGAGACTCACGGCATCCCTGTTTCATCCCGAGAATCAGTCGAAATCGCCCTTCTCGGTGCGCTCTGTCAGGATCGTGTACCGATAACGCTCCCCGCCATCACCGGGCTTTCCAGTCCCCCGCCAATCGCCGGTGTCTGGGCGTTCTCTTCCTGAGTTTCCTCCAACTTTCAGCCACTTCCTCGACCCGATCGTCCGCCCGCGCGCATCACGCAACTACCATTCATCTCGTCATGCTCGCCCCCACGCCCATCCCTTCCCCGCTCTCCGTCTCCGCCGCGGCCTACGCCACCGCGTGCGAAGCGGCGCGAATCTCCGGCGGATACCCTGGCGCGCTCGACCGCTACCAACGGCTTTACCGCCTCGGCCACTTCAACCAAACCAACCTCGCGGTCTCGCCGGCGCTCATCACACGCACGCACGAGTCCGAGTGCTCCGAAGGCCGCATCGTCAAGCTCGCCCTTGCCCTCACGCCGCGACCTGATCGTCCCCACGAACGACTCGAAACCGAGTCGGTCGTCATCCCGATGATCGGCAAGAAGCGCCTCCTCACCCACACGCTCTGCGTCTCAAGCCAGGTCGGCTGCGCGATGGGCTGCACTTTCTGCCAGACCGCGCAGATGGGCCTGCTCCGCAACCTCTCACCCGACGAGATCGTTCAACAATGGCTCGTCGCGCGGCACCTCGCCCCCAACCCGCTCACGCCCGAATCCAACGGCTTTGATTCCATCCGCAACATCGTCTTCATGGGCATGGGCGAACCGATGGACAATCTCGACAACGTCATCGGCGCTATCGAGGTTCTCACCGACCATCGCGGCCCAAACCTGCCGATGTGCAAGGTCACCATCTCGACCGTCGGGCGCGTTGATGGCATCTACACACTCGCCGCCAAAGTCCGTCAACCCGGATGGCATCGCCTCAACCTCGCCGTCAGCCTCAACGCACCAAACGATCAGGTCCGCTCGCTCATCATGCCCATCAACAAGCGCTACTCGCTCAGCGAACTGCGCACCGCGCTCGAAGCCTGGCCCGTCTACGGCTCGGCCAAAATCTGCTTCGAGTACGTCCTGATCCCCGGTGTCAACGATCAGCCCGAGCACGCACACGAACTCGGCGATTTCGTCATTGGTCGCGGCGAGTACGCCGGCCGTCCGCCCTTGCAGGGCCTCGTCAATCTCATCCCCTACAACCCGCGCGAGCAATCGCCATGGCCCGCGCCCGACGAACGCGCCGTCGATCGCTTTCTCGCATGGCTGCTTGAAGCCGGAACCTACGCCAAACGGCGCAGGACCAAGGGTCGCGACGCCATGTCCGCCTGTGGCCAGCTGGGCAACCCCTCGCTGCGCAGCCGCCCGCGAACAAGCGTTCCGGTGCAACTGGGCATCGCCAACCTCACCAGCACTACGCAATAAGTCGCTCGGCCGCGAGCTTGGCGTGTCGCGCCGATTCGGGTGAACCCGTCATCTGTGCCCGCAGCACCGCGCCATCCATCAACAGCAGCAACTGCGAGGCCAGCGGTTCAGCATCCGGCTTCCCCATCTCGCGCACCACGCGGGCCAGTATTTCCTGAAGCCTCGCCTTGTGCGACAGACACACCGACCTCGCCGGGTGCGACACATCCGCAAACTCCGCCGCCGCATTCAGAAAAGGGCAACCGCGAAACTCAGGTGTCTGAAACCACTCGTACAGAAACTCAAACAGCGCGCCCACTCCGGCCCGCGCATCACCCGGCGCTTTCCCGATCGCCCTCTCTATCGAGCCTAAAAACGCCTCATCCATTCGCTGAAGATACGCCGCGATGAGCTGGTCCTTCCCCTTGAAATGCTTGTAGAGCGACATCTTCGCCACATCAGCACTTGCACAGATCTCATCAACCCCAACCGCCTGAATGCCCTTTGCCTCAAACAGTTTCGCCGCCGCGTTCAACAGCCGTTCGTGCACCTCTTCCGATGAAGACCGTGTTCGTCTCGATCGCGGATCGTCGGGAGGTGTTGGTGTGACGGGCATCCGTAACGTCATCGCATGTTAGCCGACCGTGCCAAGCCATCATCAAACAACGAACCCGCACGGTGAGTGCCCGGACAACTTGGTCCGCGCACCTCTCCGGGCGGGTTCGCAAGGCGGCCACTAATTTACGCCAAAGCCCCGACCGGTTGCTCAACCTTCGGGAAATCCACCTCGACATCCAGACTCTTGTTGAAGATGTTGGTGAAAACATTCAGCGCGGCATTCGCAATGATCTCGGCGATCTGCCCATCGCTGTAGCCCGCCGCGCGAATCGCACGGAAGTCCTCATCGCCCACCGATCCATTCGTCACCACCACGCGCTGCGCAAACCGGAGCGCCGCGGCCGTCTTGGCCTCCGCTGAATCGCCGCGTCTTGACGAGGCGAGTTCCACCGGTGTCAGCCCGACCATCTTTCCGATCACCGTGTGCGCCGCAAGGCAATACGAACATTCATTGGTCTCCGCCACAACAATGGCAATCTGCTCACGCAGCTTGCCCGAAAGCTCCCCATGCCCGAGCGACCCGCTGAAGTTCAAATACCCCTCCAGCACCGATGGCGCATGGGCCATCGTTTTCATCATGTTGGGTGTCATGCCCAGCTTGGCCTTGACCGCGCCAAGCATTTCCTTCGTCTTGCCTTCGGCCGTGTTCGGATCAATCGTGGTGAAACGAGCCATGGTGATTCTCCAGTTGCCAAGGTGCCATCAAGCCCCGTTCCCATCGATGCTAATGGGGGTGGCTGCCAGGGGGTATAGCACGATACATACGGGTCGGTATACTTCAATCACCTGCAATTGTGGCGAGTCTTTTTCCTTGCGTAAGTCCCTGCAAAGTCAATACTTGTGCTCTAGAAAAGATTATCGGACGTCATCGGCCACCATCACATTTGCCCGCAAATGATCCGGCCGAACCGTCCCCACCACCACGCTTGTTACACCCACCGGCGCAAGCGCGAAGGCGATTGCACGCGCTGAATCGAGCGCGTGTCCGCTTCTGAGCGGCTTCTTCACCAGCACCGCGCATCCCGCGCTGGCCGCGGCGGCAATGACGGGCTCTTCAGCCCGCTCTTCCGCGTTGTACGTGACCATCACCACATCACACCCGTGTTCGATCGCCATCAGTCCACCGCGTGCGGTCTTGATCGAAAGTCCCGCCGCACGCACCTTGCCTGCTTCTCTCAGCGCAAAGAGCGCATTGAGTCCCCCGCTCTCGCGGATGATCCATTCATCGCGCCCATCCGAGTGCAGCAGCACCGCGTCGAGATGATCGACGCCGAGCCGCGACAGGCTCCGATCCACACTCGCACGTATCGCGGCTTCCGTGAAATCAAACCGAGAATGCGCCCCCCCTCTCCCTGCTGCGCCCGATTGGTCAGCATGAAACTCCTCGCCCGCTTTGGTGCAGATGATCCACCGATCGCGCCCACCGAACCAACCATGACGCGACATCACCGCGCCGATGCGCGCTTCACTTGTGCCATACGCCGGAGCGGTGTCGATCAGGTTCAACCCCACTTCCGCCGCGACGCGAAAGAGTTCCGCCACCTCGTCATCACTCGGCAAGGCAAAGCCATCACCACCAGGATACTTCACGCCCACATTGCGCCCAAGCTTGGTGGTGCCAAGCCCGATCGGGCTTACGCGAAGTCCTGTCCTTCCGAACGGACTCAACTCCATACGCCCTCCCGCACGCACCCCGGCTGTCCCGGCTCTTCCCACGGATAGACCGCGTACCGCGGCACCACCAATCGCTCGCCGATCTTCGTTCCACCATCACCTGTTGGCCGCTCCTCGGCGCGCCGCATCAGTTCAAGCACGCGCGATGCAAACAACGGTGCAAACGCGAGCTTCGTCGGCCAACCCACAATCACCCCATTCTTCTCCATGACCATCGGCCCATCCGGTCGAACCACCTTTCCCCCCGCTTGCCCCTCAGACACTCCCTCCGCCCTGTTGACGCGGAACGTCGCGAAGCTCGCGCCCGCCAGATCCACCCACGGCAGGCACACGCTCAGCTCACGCCTCGCTTCCTCAATCTGCTCACCCGCGCTCCGCCCAACACCCGTCTCGGCGATCTGTCCACCCACATACCACACCCATTCTCCGCTCAAAGCAAGCCGATCGGTATTGATGGTCAATCGCGGCACGTTCGATGCCCCAAGACAATGCCCAAAGATCACCGGCTCTTCACCACCCATAAGCCTGGGATTGCGCACCATCACCATGTGCAGCGGGCGGGTCTGCATCAACGGGCCCTCGGCACGCATGCTCGCATCTGCCCACGCCGCATCCAGCAACGCGCCGTTCCCTTCGCCCGCCGCGAAGATCCACCGCCGCGCTTCAATCGCCACATCCTCACCCGCACGGCCCGCGCCGACAAGCACGCATCGAATCATCTTCTCCGCGCCGCCATGCTCATCTGGTCGCCGTTCAAACCGCACGCGCCCCGGAAAGTCGATCCGCGCAATGCGTCCCGCCGCGATCTGTGGCCCGGCCAGCGCCCGCACCACACTCGGTATGCTCAGCACCGGCTCATCGACCTGATAGACATCGATCCCACGCGGCGCATCATTAAAGATCGGCGGCCGCTCATCCCTGCCCAGCCGCTTCACTTCGGTTCGAATGACCTTTGAGGCCCCAAGCCCCGCGATCCGCGAGAGCAGCCCGGGCGTGGTCCACAACGACTGATGCGGGCTGAGCACGCTGGCCGCGCGCAGATCGACCTCGCCCCTTCCCTCCAGGCAGGCCCGCCAGATCTCCGGCATCTCAGCAATGGCACGCGAGGCTTCACCCGGCTCGGCCAGCCCGAGTGTGTACTTGATCCCTCCGTGGATGATTCCCTGCGAGGCGATCGTCTGCCCCGACCCCAACTCCGACCGTTCCAGCAGCAGCACGCGGTACCCCTCGCCGCTGAGCCGCGCCAGCGTCCACAACCCGGCGATCCCTCCGCCAAAGATCACCGCATCGAACTTGTGCATGTGTGGTTCGGCTGACACTCCGCTGAGAGTACGCGAATGGATCACGCGTCGAGCACCCAGTCTTTGCGGATCTCCGCCCACCCCGCGCGAAATCGGGCTGCCATCGCCTCCAACGAGCTCGGGATCACCCGCACGTTGGCCACCACGGTCGTAAAGTTTACATCGCCCCCCCACCGCGGCACCAAATGGACATGCAGGTGGCTCGGCACACCCGCCCCCGCCGCGCGCCCCTGGTTTACACCGATGTTGATCCCCTGCGGGTCGAGCGTACGGGCCAGAATCGCCGCCGCGCAGTCGGTCAACCGCCAGAGCGCGGCCCGCTGCTCGGGGGAATAGTCGAGCAACGTCGGGCGAGGTTCACCGAGTGCGACCAGCAGGTGTCCGTTGGAATACGGATAGGCATTGAGCAGCACCATCCCACCCACCCCTCCCACGCCCCCGACCCCTCCAACGCCACCCCGGTCGCGCCCGTTCGGATCATCGGTCCGCACAATCAAATGGTTCGGCCCATCACGCTCGGGCGAACACCAGTACTCGCGGAGAAAGCTCCCGCTCGATGGCCCCCCGCTCTTGCGTTCGGCTTCACCCACACCCTCAAGATACTCAAGCCGCCACGGCGCCTGAAGCCGCGCGGGGCTGTTGGTGGCCGGTGGGCTATCGCTCTTCGATGGATCTTCGGGCATGGAGAAGCCTACGGGCGATTCACCGCCGTAGCCCACCCCGTGCGTCTAAACTCACAACCCAACACAATCACCGGAGTCGAGTGCATGTTTGAATCCATCCGCGCCGTTCCCGCCGCCAGCGCCAAGCCGAGCGTCATCGTGATCGGCATCTTCGCCGATAAGCAGCTTGATGCAAACAGCAAGGCCCTCGACAAGATTTACGCGGGCATCATCTCCGCCGCGCTGGCGCGGGGCGAGTGCTCGGGCGAGTCCGGTCGCCTGGCCGAGGCCTTCCCCACGGGCAAGAGCACTCCCCCTTCTCCCACCCGCATCATCATCGCCGGTCTGGGCAAGAAAGATTCGTTCGAGGCCGGCACCTTGCGCACCGTTGCCGCCGCCATCGGGCGCCGACTCGCCACAACCAAAGAAACCGGCATCAGCATCGACCTTGTGGGCATCCTTTCAACCGCCAAGCGTGCCAAGCCCGAGTTTGCTGGCCGCTGTTTCGGTGAAGGGCTGGGCCTTCTCGGATGGAAGAGCTGGGTCTTCAAGGGCAAGGCCGCGAACCCCGGTTCCGAACCGACCAAACGCACCAACCTCACGATCAGTTCTCCCGACACCGACTTCGCCGCCGGGCTTGCCCGCGGCCTCGCGCTCGCGGGTTCGGTCAACTTCTGCCGCGATCTCTCCGAGACGCCCCCCAACATCGCCATCCCGTCCTACATGGCCGAGCAGGCCCGCGCCATGGCGAAAGTGGCGGGCCTCTCCTGCCGCGTGATCGACGGGAAGGAACTCGACAAACAGAAGATGACGGGCCTGATCAACGTCGGCAAGGGGAGCGCGAACAAGCCCTGCCTCATCCGGCTCGAATACACACCCAAAGGAAGTTCCAAGGGGACCAAGAAGCGTTCGCCCGTCGTCCTCATCGGCAAGACGATGACCTACGACACCGGCGGCCTCTCGCTCAAGATCAACAACGGAATGGTCGGCATGAAGCGTGACAAGGATGGCGGGTGCGCTGTGCTGGGCGCCATGCACGCGATCGGTACGATCATCAAGCCCGACCGACCCGTCGTCGCCCTTCTGGCCGTCGCCGAAAACTCCGTCGGCGATGTCGCCTATCGACCCGACGATGTGCTCACCTTCCGCAACGGGGTGACCGTCGAGATCACCAACACCGATGCCGAGGGCCGCCTGGTCCTCGCCGATGCGCTCATCTGGGCCTGCGAGCTGGAGAACCCCGAATACATCATCGACCTCGCCACACTCACCGGGGGTGTCGTGACCGCACTGGGCTCCACCTTCGCCGGAATGTTCTGCGAGAACGACCGCCTGCGCGAGCGGCTCGAACGGGCCATGGCGACCAGCGGTGAGCGTTGGTGGCGACTCCCGATGGACCCCGAGTACCGCGACATGATGAAGTCGCCCATCGCCGACATCCTGAACAGCAACCCCAACCGGAAAGCCCACCCCATCCAAGGGGCGGCCTTTCTCAGCTACTTTGTCGAACCCAAGGTGCCTTGGGCGCATATCGATATCGCGGGAGTCCACGCCGTCGAGAGTGATTCCGGCCCCTTCGTCAAAGGCCCAACGGGTTGGGGTGTGCGGTTGCTGGCGGACCTTCTGAGCACGCCGCATCCGGGGTCGTGAGCGGTACGTGGTTGGGAGAGTTCAGAGTCTCATCCTCTATTCTTCCATAATCCGCTGTGCTTTCCCTCACGCTCGAGTTCGATCCTGCCTTTGAACCCTGGGGACGGGCGAATGGTTATCCCTCATATCTGGGAACTGTGCCCCATGGCCGCGACGAGTTGCGGCCAACTGACTCTTCATGCGAATCTCGCACCCGCCCACCTGCGAACTCCAATAGCAGGGATCGAACTCAGCGTGAGCGGAAAGATGGATGGCCATGGGAGGGGAGACGGGCAAGTGCGAGGACCAACCCACGCCTGAGCCTCTCATTGACTCTGATCTCTCTGAGTTCAATCTTGTCTTTTTCGATCAAACCCCAGTGACCCCCAATGATGAGAGAAACGGGGGTCTTTCACGCCACTCGCCACTCAACCAGCCATGCCCACAACCACCACACAACCATCCTCCACACGACCGCTCACCCGAGCCATGAACCTTGGCGACCTGCGGGCTTCCGGTTGGCAATCGCGCTCCGTCAAGGCCGAACTTCGCGAAAACCTGATCGCTGCGATGCGCACCGGCAATGAAGTGTTGTTTCCCGGCATCATGGGCTATGACGAGACGGTCATTCCCGAAGTCATCAACGGGATCATCGCCGGGCACGATATGCTCTTCCTTGGTGAGAAGGGGCAGGCCAAGAGCAAGCTGATGCGCATGCTCTCGCGCTTTCTCGATGAACACACGCCCTATCTCGATATCCCCGCTGCGATGGGTCACTGCCCTGTTCACGAAGACCCTTACCACCCCATCACGCATTGGGGCCGCGAGTATCTTGCCGCCGCCGGTGATGCGGCCCGCATCGCCTGGTGGCCTCGATCAGAACGCTACGTCGAGCGGCTCGCCCCGGGAACCAAGTTCGCCGACATCATCGGAGAGATCGACCCCGCCCGCCTGCTCGCGGGCGCGGGCATGGGAACCGAGGAGGCTCTGCACTTCGGGCTGATCCCACGCATGCACCGCGGTATCTTCGCCATGAACGAACTCCCGGATCTCGATGACCTCGTGCAGGTCGGGCTCTTCAACATTCTCGAAGAGCGCGATGTGCAGATTCGCGGCCTGCCCGTGAAGTTCGATATCGATGTGCTCATCCTCTTCAGCGCCAACCCCAGCACGTACAACCGATCCGGCAAGGTCATTCCCCAGCTCAAAGACCGCATCGGCACCACCATCACCACCCACTACCCACGCCAGCGCGACATGGGGATCGAGATCACCGAGGCGGGGGTTCTGGCCGGCGGGATCGACCATGGGGGCGAGTTCCCCGTCCTCGTGCCGCGATTCATGAAGGAAGTCGTCGAGCAACTCTCGATCGCCGCGCGCAAAAGCAAGTACGTGGACCAGGCCTCCGGCGTCTCGGCCCGCTTCTCGATCGCCAACTACAAAACCATGGTTGCCAACGCACGCCGCCGGGCCATTGTGCTCAACGAATCGCCGGCCGTGCCGCGAATCAGCGACCTTGCCCACTTCCACGCCTCGGCCTCGGGCAAGCTCGAGCTTGACCTGCTCGGCAGTCATCAGATGAACGAACGGCAGACGCTCGACGCCATCTTCGCCGAGGCGATCAAGCAGGTCTTCGGCGAGTACGTCAGCAAGCACGGCCTGGCCGAGATCGGCGAGGTCTTTGCCAAGGGTGTCAAGATCGAGGTCGGCGACATGCTCCCCAGCACGCACTACGCCAAGCTGATGCAGCGCGTTCCGGCCATCTGGGAAAAAGCCTTCGAGGTCAACGCTTCCGAATCGCCCGCGGTGCGCGCGAGCTGCATCGAGTTTGTGCTGGCTGGCCTGTGGGCGACCGACGTGGTGAGCCGGGCCGAGCGGCACGGTCGCCTCTCGTACGACATCAAGTAAGTCGTTGAACCGAACATGAGTATCCCACCACCTGATGCTGAGCCCGACCCCGCTACCGAAGCGCCACACGCCCGTGGCGGCGGCGGTGGCATCGTTCACGCCTATCAGAAGTACGACCCCCAAACCTTCCCTTCACCCACCGATCCCAACCCCAACTCCGGCATGGCCGCGGCCGCCTTCGAGCAAATGCTCATGTTCGGTGAGGGGCACGAGCTGACCGACGAGGAACTCGCCAACGCCATTCGCCTCGATCCTTCCATGTTTCCCCAACTCGGCCCGAGCCTTCAGGCGTTGCGGGCCATGCTTGAAGAGCGCAAACGCCGCATCCTCGAAAAGTACGAGACCGACACGGTGCGTCAGGATGCCGCGAGCGCCTTCACCGAACTCTCGCAGCAGGCCACACCTCCCAAACCCCTGCGCGACGCCTTTGAGAAGGCCATCCGCGATGAACAGATTCAGGATCTCGAGCGGCTCTACTACAAAAACCGCGATGACCGCTCGCCCTTCGCCCGCCAGCTCACGCTCCTGATCGATGCGCTGGGCAACGCCTACCAGATCGAAGAGCTCGCCGATACCTACCCCTTCACCGGGCGCGAGGCGATGAGCATTCCCGAAGCCTTGGAGATCAAGGCCGAGCTTGAGCAGATCGACAAGCTGCTCGAACAGCTCAAGAACGCCGAGAAGGATGCCCAGCTCGCCATCATCGATATGGAGGCGCTCAGCGAGTACGCCGAGCCCGGCCAGATCGAATCCCTCAACCGCCTTCAAGAGCAGATTCAGGAATACCTGCAACAGCAGGCCGCAGAGCAGGGCCTCGAAAAATCTGGCGCGGGCTACCGCCTCACACCCAAAGCCCTGCGCCTCTTTCAGCGTCACCTGCTGGGCGAGATTTTCAGCGATCTGGCCGCCGCTCGCAGCGGGCGACACGCCGTCGGCGTGACCGGTGAGGGTGTCGTCGAGCTCGAACGGACCAAGCCCTACGAGTTCGGCGATTCCGCGGCCAATATCGACATCGTTCAGACCATCATCAACGGCGCGGTGCGCGGCGGGGCCGATGGCCGCCCGTTCTCGGTCAACGCCTCCGACATCACCATCCACCTCACCCGCAACAACCCGAGGTGCGCGACGGCGGTGCTGATGGATATGTCGGGCTCGATGCGCCACAACGGGCAGTACATCCAGTGCAAGCGCATGGCCCTCGCGCTCGACGGGCTGATCCGCAGCGAGTACCCCGGCGACCATCTCAGCTTCATCGAGATGTACAGCATCGCCAAGCTGCGCCCGATCGGCGAAGTGCCCGCGCTCCTGCCCAAGCCGGTCAGCATCCACGCCTCACGCGTGCGGCTCAAGGCCGACATGAGCGACCCGCGCATCGGCGAGTCGCAACTGCCGCAGCACTTCACGAACATCCAGCACGCGCTCCAGCTCGCGCGCCAGGTCCTCAACACGCAAGACACGCCCAACCGCCAGGTCATCCTCATCACCGATGGCCTTCCCACCGCGCACTTCGAGGGACAGGAACTCTTCTTCCTCTACCCGCCCGACCCGCTCACCGAACGCGCCACCATGCGCGAAGCCCTGCTCTGCCAACGCGCCGGCATCACGATCAACATCTTCCTCCTCCCAAGCTGGAGCCAGTCCAGCGAAGACATCCAGTTCGCCCAACGCCTCGCCGAAACCACCAAAGGCCGCGTCTTCTTCACAGGCGGACGCGACCTCGATCGCTACGTCGTGTGGGATTACGTGAATCAGCGGCGGCGAGTGATCGGGTAAGGGTGCGCAGAGCGATGGGCGTGCGGTCGACGACGTGCGCGGCAATGGTGGCGACGCAAACCAGAAGAGTTCACTCGGCGGCGCGGAACGCACAGAGCACACAGAGCAAGGCACCGGCTCTCGCCCCAGCGTAGCGCAGGGGTGTCGCCACTGGTGGAGCGACGGGCGGGCCTTGACGCCCGATGCAGAACCCTTGGAAGACATGATGATCCATCGGGGCCGCACCGGCGGGGCGGGGCAAGATCACTTCAGCATGATGTTGCTCTTCATGCACGCCGCATAGTTGGCGTTCAACACGTCCGCGAGTACGAGGTGCGCGGCAAGAGGGCCGTCTTCAAAACGGGTGGGTCTGCACCTGCGGCGAGAAGGGGCCGTGGTCGGAGATTGCGACGGCAACCGTTGCAACATGAGGGGCGACGGTGGTCGAGGAGCGTGACGGTCACGGACCAGAAGCGTGGCTCGGCTACTTCCGAAGCCCGCGTGCCTGCAACTCCTTGAACCGCTCGCGCCACGGCACGCTGTCCCACACCCGCGCGGGTTGGTCCCAAGAGCCGGTGACGATCCGCGTGCCATCCGGGCTGAACGCGGCGGATCGGACAAAGCCCGTGTGGCCCTTGAGCTCGGCCAGGCTCTCGCCCGTGGCGGCATCCCACATCCCGCGCGAGGTCCGACGGCGACTGGTAGCGCTCGGTGCGGTCCTTGCGGAGGGCCTTGAGCGGGATCCAGTCGAGTTCCCGCCGCAGTTCGATCGCCAGGTCGCCGCGGTCCATCCCGCGAGACTTGCCGATGAGCGCGCCACTGTCCGCGTCCGCGGAGGAGAGGCGGGTGCTGGGCTTTGGTGGGTCGTCCTCGCGAAGAATCCTGCAGATCGCCTCGTACCCCGCCGCGCGGAGAGATTTCGAGTCAAACGGCAGCAGCCCCGAGAGCAACTCGTAGAGCACCACGCCCAGCGAATAGACATCGGTGCGGGTGTCGATGTCGGTCGCGCCCATCTCGGCCTGCTCGGGGCTCATGTACTCGGGCGTGCCGAGAAGCTGGCCCCGCTCGGTGAAGATCGTCTTGTCGGTCAGCGTGTGCGTGATGGCCTTGGCGACGCCGAAGTCGATGACCTTGGGCTGCGGTGTGCCGTCGCGGACCGTGACCAGGATGTTCGAGGGCTTGATGTCGCGGTGGATGATGCCCTTGAGGTGGGCGTGCTGGATCGCCTCGCACACGCCCGCGAAGAGCTCCAGCCGATGCCGCACGCCCAGGTTGTGCCGGTCGGCGTAGGTGGTGATCGGCTCGCCCGCGACGTGCTCCATCACGAAGTACGGGCGGCCCGCAGGCGTGGCCCCGGCGTCGAAGACCTTGGCGATGAACGGATGATCCATGACCGCGAGGGCCTGACGCTCCTGCTCGAAGCGGGCAATGACGGCCCTGGTGTCCATGCCCGGCTTGATGATTTTGAGCGCGACCCGCTGGACGATCGGCTCGCGCCGCTCGGCCAGCCAGACGGTGCCGAAGCCCCCCTCGCCGATGGGTTCGAGCAGCTTGTACGGACCGATCATTTCGCCCGCGCGCTGCATGGGCGACGAAACCGTCGTCGTGGCGTCGCCGGGGGTATGCGGCCGGTTCTGCGTGGACCCTTGCGAGGCTGTCGACGGATCGTCGGGCATGAAGGCGCTCCTTGGTCGGGACATGGTATCGGGGAAAGTCCCGAGAAGTTCTCATCGCGGAGTCGCCTCCACTCTTTCCGCCCGTGCGGCCAGCACCACCCCCGCCCAAGGCACTCGGAGCGCACAACCAGCGCGGCGGGTGGTCTTCCTGTTCGCGGGCAAGATGCCGAAGCGCTCAGCAGCCCACCAGCACGTCCCCCCATCCTCCCCACCCTGCCCCCTGTCGTCTACGCTGCGGCCAAACTGCGAAACGGCCTATGCCCTTCCAATCTCACAACCCCCTCCTACCCCAACAAACCACCCCACCTCTCCGGCACTAGACTTGTCAAGACTGCATCAAGTTCACCCGCCGCTCACACCCCGCTCACCCCGCTCTCCTCAGATCCACGCCATCGGCCACCTGTTCAAACCGCTCATGCCCAACGCTTCCGCCCATCTTTCCTCTTCGCCCTCTTCCGCCCGCGCCACTTTACTCCCGGAACGCCCAATCTCTGTCCACATTTCCTCAACCTCCGAACGGCCGCACCCGCTTCCTCACCCTGCCGCGGGCAGCCCCGGTTTCCTCTTCTTCGGCGGCCACCGCCGCTCGGGCACAACGTGGCTGGCCTCGATGCTCAACTCGCACCCTGAGCTGCACATCCGCAATGAGGGGTGGTTGTTCAACGATCAGGGTTCCTCGTTCGAGACCTGGTTCAACCGTCCGCAGTTCAACCACTGGGCGGCGCGCAAAGAGGCCCGCGGCACATGGATGCGTGACATCACACCCGGCGAGGCCGCGCGACTGATGCAGCAGGCCATGCTGCGCGAGGTCTTTCGGCAGGCCACCATCCGCGAAGGATGGAAAGACTGGAACACCCTCCGCTGGTGCGGCGACAAAACCACCAACTTCTACAACCTCGCTGCCGACACGCTCTTCGACCTCTTCCCCCCCACACCCGCCAGCCCGCACGCGCCCACACGCTTCCTCTCCATGCTCCGCGATGGGCGCGATGTCGTGGTCTCAAACCTCTTCCTCATCTTCCGCGAGCAGAAGTGGGCCGACCTGCCCGCCGAGGTCCGCGACGATGCGCGCAGGTCCTTCGAGTTCCACATCAACGGCCGCGGCCTGCCGATGCCGCTCTTTACCGCCGCGCTGCTGCGATTCCTCGTTCAGGAGTGGATCGCCGTCGTCTCCGGCGGTCAACGGGCCGCCGAGCTCTATGGCCCGGCCTTTCTGGATGTGCGATATGAATCGCTCGTTCACGACACGCCCGCGCAGCTCCGTCGCATCTACGACTGGCTCGGTGTCAGCGCATCCATGACCGACGAGCGTCTGCACCAGATCGTCGAAGATTGCAAGTTCGAGAACTTCTCAGAAGGCCGCAAACGCGGGCAGGCCGATCCGCTGGCGGAGTGGCGCAAGGGTATCGTTGGCGATTGGCGCAACCACTTCGCCGAAGATGACAAGCACCTGTTCAAGGCGACCGCCGGTTCGCTGCTCATTGAGCTTGGGTACGAGCACGATCTCAACTGGTGAGCCGTCTCCTTCATCCGAGCACCCCCCTCCTCCCTGCTTCACACGCATGATCGACCCTCGCCAGCCAAACTTTTCGAGCACACCCATCGCCGCGGATCGCCCGCGATTCCTCTATCGCGCGGCCGAACCCGACACCACCGACGATGGCGCACCCCCGACGCCCCCTGTCGTGACGGTCATCACGCCCTACTTCAACACGGGCGAGATCTTCCACGAAACGGCCGCGTGCGTGCTCGGGCAATCGTTGCAGCGGTTCGAGTGGATCATCATCAACGATCGCTCGACCGACCCCGGCGCGCTCGCGGTGCTTGATGAGTATCGCCCCGGCGGCGCACGCAACCGATCGGGCGACCCACGCATACGCATCATCGATCACCGCGCCAACCACGGGCTCTCCGCGGCACGCAACACCGGCTTTCGCGCCGCCCGCGCACCCTACGTCTTCATGTTGGACTCCGACGACCTCATCGAGCCCACGACGCTCGAAAAGTGCGCCTGGTTTCTCGAGGCCAACCCCGAGTTCGCCTTTGTCGGCGGATTCAACGTCGGTTTCGGAGGGCAGGAATATGTCTGGGATCGCGGGTTTCACAACCACGCCGCGATGCTCGATCAGAACCTCGCCACCGCGACCAAGATGCTGCGCACCAGCATCCACGCGCGTGTCGGAGGTTTTGACGAAACGATCCGCGGCGGGCTTGAAGACTGGGACTTCTGGCTGCGCTGCGCCGACCACGACCACTGGGGCGGAACCATCCCGGAATATCTCGACTGGTACCGCCGGCGCGCGCCGATGCAGTACGACGCCTGGGCCAACTTGAAGTCCGCCGAGAACCACCGCTGCTTCCGCGAACGGCTCAAGCGGCTCTACCCGCGTCTTTTTGAAGGGCACTTTCCGTACCCCTCGCGCCAATGGCACGCCCCGCACGCCGATATTCCCGAGCTGATGCCTTGGTCCAACCCGCTCGACTCACAAGCACGCCGCCTGCTGATGATCATTCCCTGGTTCCGCATGGGCGGGGCCGACAAGTTCAACCTCGACCTTCTCCGCACCATGACCGAGCGCGGGTGGGAAGTCACCATCGCCACCACGCTCGCCGGCCACCCATGGGTTCCCGAGTTCACACGCTACACGCCCGATGTCTTCATGCTCGACCACCTGGCGCAGCTCCCCCACTACCCGCGCCTGCTCCGCTACCTGATCGATTCGCGCAAGCCCGAGGTCGTCATGCTCACCAACAGTGAGCTTGGCTACCTCACGCTCCCTTACCTGCGAGCCCACTGCCCCGGCCCCACCTATGTGGATTACAACCACATGGAAGAGGTCTACTGGAAGAACGGCGGCCACCCACGCGCCGCCGCAGGCGCACAAGACCAACTCGAACTCAACATCGTCGCCTCGCAGCACCTCAAGCGTTGGATGGTCGCGCGCGGCGCATCGCCCGATCGCATCGAAGTCTGTCCGACCAATGTCGATTCAACCCTCTGGAAGCCCGACCCCGAACTCCGCGACGCCACGCGCCTCGAACTCGGCATCGATCCCGAGGTCACCGTCCTGCTCTACCCCGTCCGACTCACGGCCCAGAAGCAACCCATGGTCTTCGCCGACACCATGCGCCGACTGATCGACCGCGCCGCCGGCAGCCGCTGGCTCGCGCTGGTTGCTGGCGATGGTGAAGACCGTCCCGCCCTCGAACGCTACATGGCTGACAACTCCCTCTCAGACCATGTCCGCTTGCTCGGCGCGGTCCCCATCACCCGAATGCCCGCGCTCTACGCGGCCAGCGACATCTTCTTCCTCCCCTCCATGCAGGAAGGCGTGGCCCTCTCGATCTACGAGGCCATGTCCATGAGCCTCTCCGTTGTCGGCGCGATCGTCGGCGGCCAGCGTGAGCTGGTCGTTCCCGGAACCGGCTTTCTCCTTCCGCTCAACGACGACAAGGCCGAGGAGGCCGAAACCTACGCACGCCTGCTCGCCCAACTGATCGCCGACCCCGATCAGCGCGCCACCATCGGCGCGGCCGCGCGATTGCACGTCATCCAACACCATCAACTCAGCAAGATGGCCGAGCGCATCGAGCGCATCTTCGGTCGGGCCGCCCGCCTCAAGCACGCCGCACCTCGCCAGACCCTCACCCCCGCCTTCGCACGCGAGGTCGCCATCACCGGCATCGACTGGGTCCGCCAGCGCGACCTCTGCGACCAACTCTGGCCCGGACACCAGCGCGCCATGGCCCTTGAAGCCGAACGCCAGCACGAACACGAACGCGCCCTCAGAGCCGCCGAGCACGCGCTCGGCTACATCGAGCGTTCCACCACCTGGCGACTCGTGCAGGGTTGCAAAAACTTTCCCCTCTACACCCTCTACGCACGCGCACGCTACGGCCGCGAGTGGGCGCGCCCGGAATCCGCCGCCGATCCGGCCGATCGCCTCGCACGCATCCGCGCCAGCCGAAGCTACCGCGTCATCACCACCATCAAGCGACTTCCACCCGCCAACCTGATCACCCGAATGCGCCACGGCACCGACCACCATCGCGATATCCCCGAACTCCTCCGCGGCGACTGATCCCCTACACCCCCCCAACTACCTCCATCGCCGCGTGAAAGTCATACCACGCGATCGAGATCGTCGGATAGCTCGCCGCGGCCCGCTTCAGCGACATATATAGATACGCCACCTCTTCAAAGCTCACCCACAAGCCCGGTGCCTCTTCACCAAATGGCCCGCTTGAGTGTCCCTTAAACTGATATTCAAAGTGCTCGCGCCCGCTCCCCTCGCCCTCTCGGGTCGGGTTCGGAACTTTCTGCGTCCAGTTCAGATTCTGGTTCACAAGCTTGAATCGCGTAAAGCCCATCACCGCCAGGTACGCCGCGTACTCGACCTTGTGCGCCTCGACCGACAGGTGCATCGGTCGCGATTCCAGCGGGCAACGCAGCAGCCCCGTCAGCACATGAATGTCGCCACCCTCGATATCGCACTTCACGTAATGCACCCGCCGCGGCCCCTCGCCCGCCAGCCCCTGCCGCGATACCCGCGTGAACAACTCATCAAACCTGATCGCCGGCACGCGGATCTTCTCATGCCGCGTAGCCGCGCGTGTTCCATACGTCGGGTCGGTCGATCCCCAATCGTCCTTGTCCAGGTTGACGTAAAACTCGATCTCGCCCGGCTCATCCGCAATGGCCGCGCTCACGATCTCCATCCGCCCTTCGGCGATTGCACCAGCAAATCGCTCTTTCGCCTTGGTCACGTGGCGCGGGTCGGCCTCGACCGCCACCACGTCAAAGCCCTTCTTCAAATAGAAGTCGGTATCTTCGCCATGATGCAGGCCAATATCGAAAATCACCGGGCGTAGCGCACCGCTCATGCTCAAGGAACCTTTGCAACCCCACTCCCCCGCCCAAGACACAAGCACCAACAATAGGAGCCAACCCGACCAAGCATTCCTTCACCACACGCGGTCGCCCAACGCCGCTCATCACGGCTTGGTCAACTCCAGCTTCACCTCCGGAAATCCCTCAACCCGCCCACCATGCTCATACGCCTGGCGTATCGCCCGCTCATGCTCGGTCAGGAAAGGCATCAGCCGTGGGTTTCTCGCTGGGTCGTGCCGGTACTCCTTGGCTTCAGAGTACGTCTCTTCCAACGGGCGACCCTGCACCAGATCGCGATAAAGCATCACGCACCCGCTCGTCCGCTGCGCACCCGCCGAACAATGCACCAGCACCGGCCGCTTGCTCGGGTCATTGATCACCCGCAACGCCGCCACATACGCGTTCGGGTTGCCCGTGCCATCGCCCTCAAGCGGAAAGACGTACCGCTCAATCCCCAGCGCTGCCGCCGTCCGACTCGCCACCCGATCCCCCGTCGGATCTTTGTCAAAGCCGCCCAGATCAACAATCGTCTTGATGCCATACCGCTCATGCACCCGCCGCGTCGCCCCCGGTGTCAGCGCCGCCGATCGATACAGCGTTCCAGCTTCCACAATGCCGAAGTTTCGCGGCACAAGGTTCGGCCTCACCCAACCGAAATACCCCCACGTCGCCAGCCCGATGACCGCCGCAACAATCGCGAGCCGCAAGGGCCACCGCGCCGCTTTCGTATCCGTGGTTCCATCACCTTGCCGCATAGTCATGCCCCGATCGTAGAGCGCACACATATCCCGTGTTCATCATGCCCACATACCATCACTCCCGCATGGACGCCCCCACCCCCACCCCACCCCCCACCCCCCCCACCCCTTCAACTCCTGATACCGGCCGCAAGCCCGCCGCATCTCGAACCCGTTCGTACGGCGGATCGACCGGGTACCCGGAATCCGTCACGAGGCTCATCGACGAACTCGCCCATCTGCCCGGCATCGGTCGCCGCAGCGCTGAGCGGCTCACCTTCCACATCCTCAAGGCCACCGAGCCCGAGGCCATGGCCCTCTCCAACGCCATCGCCGAGGTCAAACGCCGCGTCCGCCATTGTATCGTCTGCTACAACCTGATGGACGCTTCCGCAACGCCTCCAACAACACCCACGCCCAGCAGCGCACCCGCGCCGCGCCTCTGCTCGATCTGCGCCGACAACACCCGCGATCGCGCCACCGTCATGGTCGTCGAACAACCCAAAGACCTCATCGCCCTCGAACAGACCGCGACCTACTCGGGCCTCTACCACATCCTCATGGGCCGCATCAGCCCGCTCGAAGGGGTCTCCGCCGCCGATCTCACAGTCTCCGATCTGCTGCATCGCGTCGATGATCCTTCCGCCAACATCTCCGCGCCCATCCGCGAGATCATCCTCGCTCTCAACCCCACCCTCGAAGGCGACGGGACGGGCCTCTACCTCGCCCAAGAACTCGAAGGCCGCAATGTCCGCGTCACACGCCTCGCCCGTGGCCTCCCCACCGGCTCAACCCTCGAGTTCGCCAGCAAAGCCGTCCTCGCCGACGCCATCGAAGGCCGCAAGCCGATGTAGCCACCAGTTCCGTGGCTCGGGCTTAGGTGGCTCTGGCTTCCAGCCAGAGTGCTTCAGCCTCCCACGATTGACCCAAGGCTCACCGACCACACAGCTTTGCACACCATCGCACACCACCATCGCCCCAACGGCGCGGGCATACGCTCCCATCAGCATGTTCCTTCTCCCCCCACCCCCCCACACACGCTTCTCCCCAACCCATGAGATTTGACGCCTCCCAACAGATGAGGATGGGCCAGCACATGAAGCTGGCCCCGAGGATGATCCAGTCCATGGAGATCCTCCAGATGCCCCTCATGCAGCTTGAGGAGCGCATCGCGCAGGAACTCGAATCCAACGTCACCCTCGAAGTCGATGACGAATCGCCCGACGATGCCCCCGACCAACAGGCCGCCGAGGCCGAAGACCGCGAGCTTGATGGCCCACCCGAACCTTCCGACGACGATGCCGACAGCGATACCGCCGCCGATCAAGGCGACCCTTCCACCGCCGGTGATGACACGCCCATCAACGTCGATGAGTCCGACTCGCGCGAAGACTTTGAGCGGCTCGACTCCTTCGAGACCGACCATCCCGACGCCGCCGAAAACGAATACGACGAGTCGGTCCACGAGCAGCCTCACAAAGACGAATATCCCGACTTTGATCGCCTCACCTCGCACTCACCCGGCGGCGATGTCGATGCCAAGACCCTCGCGCTCAACAACACCGCCACGCGATCGGCCTCGCTCCAGGAGCAGCTCCGCGAGCAGTGGGGCCTGGTCGAAGTCGATGAAGAACTCCGCCCACTGGGCGAACAGCTCATCGGCTTCATCGACGATGATGGCTACCTCCGCGAACCGCTCGCCACCGTCATCGACCGCCTTCCCGCCAGCGCCACCCGCCCCTCCATCGAGCAGATCGAACGCGCCCTCCAGGCCGTCCAACTCCTCCTCGAACCGCCCGGTGTCGCCGCACGCAACACACGCGAGTGCCTCCTCATCCAGGTCGATGCCATCATCGACCAGCGACGCGCCGTCAGCGACCGCGATTCGGCCGACCGCGAAGGATGGACCATCGTCCGACGACTCATCGCCGAGCATCTCGAAGACCTCGCCCAGAACCGCCTCCCACGCATCGTTGAAAGAACCGCCCTCTCCATGACCGAGGTCAAGGCCGCCATCGAGCGCATGCGCCACCTCAGCCTCTCGCCCGCACGCCAGCTCGTTGATGATCCTCCCGGCATCGTCCTCCCCGACGCCATCGTCGAATACGACACCGATTCCGACCGCTACGTCAGCTACCTCAACGACACCCGCCTCCCCCACCTCCGCATCAACCAGGAATACGCCCGCCTCAGCAAAGACCGACAATCACCGCGCGAGACACGCGAGTTCATCAAGAAAAACCTCTCCAACGCCACCTGGCTTCTCGATGCCGTCGAGCAGCGCCGCCGCACACTTCTCCGCGTCATCAACGTCGTTGTCGCCGCGCAGCGCGAGTACTTCGACTTTGGCCCGCAGAGCCTCAAGCCCCTCCCCATGACCCTCGTCGCCGAGCAACTCGGCATCCACGTCGCCACCGTCAGCCGCGCTGTCGCCGAGAAATACCTCCTCACACCCCGCGGCGTCGTCCCCCTCCGTTCCTTCTTCTCCGGCGGCACACAAACCCACTCCGGCGAAGATGTTTCGTGGGATGCCGTCAAGGCCGCGCTCAAGGACATTATCGATGCCGAGGCCAAAACCGCCCCGCTCTCCGACGATGCCCTCGCCGAAGAACTCAGCCGTCGCGGCATAGACATCGCACGCCGCACGGTCGCCAAATACCGCGACCAGCTCGGCATCCCTTCCGCCAGACTCCGCAAGGCGTACTGAACACCTCACCACGCGTGCTCCAGCCTATTGGCGCTTTCTCGCGCCGGAAGCGTTGAACAACTGGAAGTGTCCACACTTGACCCGATCCTACTGCCTCGTGCCCTCACGCGGCAGCGGCCCCGTTCCCACGCGCCTCACCATCACAAACCGCGGCGAATCCACCACCACCTCATCAACCGGGTCGGGCTTTGGGTTGCGTTCCTTGTCGTATACAACATACGACCCTTGCGCCGGTTCCCACCGCTCGCCCGTGTTCGGGTCTTCGATCAACTTGGGCCACACGCCCGTGCGGATGTAGATCGGCGCATTCTCATATCGCCAGACCGAGGCGTTCCAATATTCGCCCTCCGGGTGCTTCAGGATAAACTCGCGCACCGCCCGTGTGTCCAGCGGGCGCGCGTTTGATCGCTCGAACGTCCACCCGAAGACCGGAACCGCCACAAGCATCGCGACCGCTACCACCCCCGACGCGCGCCACACCACCCTCATCACCCATCGCGGCATCACATGCACCGCCCACATCGCCCCCACCCAGGCGATGCCCGGTATCACCGGTATAAGATACCATCCTTTCTTATCTCCGAATGCGCACAGCATTCCAAATAACCCGAAGGTATATACCTGCGCCAGAAGCCCACCGCGCGTAGACCTTCTCGCCGACAGCCGCTTGCCCATCGCCCACCACAGCACCGCCATCGCCGCACACAGCAGGATCGGCCAGTAGGCCATCGCCTCAACCTCAAACACCTTCGCCTTGTCCGAGTCGTTCCCGTTCAGGAAATACGCGAGGTACTTCCACCACGGGTCGCGCCCAAACATCTCCCCTGTCGCCCGCATCGTCGTCTCATGCACAAAGTACCTGTGCGCAAAGGCATTGCCGTGGATCGCCCACATGCTCAGGTGCCACGGTGCCGCCACCACCAAGGCCACACCGATCGCTGCGAGCACCGGCAGGAACACGGGCGCAGTCATGCCCACCGCCCCCTTGCTCCCCCGGCTCAGTTGCCGCCGATCCAAGCGCCTCGCCAGCACCATCCATACGCCCGCCAGCACCAGCGCCACCAGCCCGAACATCGGTTTCACCAGCAGCGCAAGCCCCACCGGCACCCCGCCCGCAACGATCCACCACTTCGCACGCTTGCCCCAACCCGAGCTTACACCGCCAAAGCATGATACACGCCCGCGCACAAACCCCTCGACACACATCCGCACACCCGCCAGCATGAGCGCGGTGTGCATAAAGTCAAGCCGAAACCGCGATATTCGCCAGAAATACTCGCTCGATGCCGCGAGCATCACACCCGTCACCAGCGCGACACGCGGACCCTGAAGCCTCTTGGCGATCGAGACGATCAGCGCCACGCACGCCAGCGCGCTCAGCAGTTCCGGCAACCGCAGCACCCAGTCCGACTCGCCCAGCACCTTCACAAATAGCGCGTGTATCCAGAACGCCAGCGGCGGCTTGTTGAAGTATGTCGCGTTCGCCTGCATCGGCGTCCACCACTCGCCCGTGCGCGCCATGCGCAGCGAGACCGCCGCGTACAGCCCCGCATCATACAACCAGAATCTGAAAAACATCCCCGGCAGATAGAACGCCGTGGCCAGCGCCAGCGGAACCAGGTACACCCACGCATCCACCCGCCGTCGGAGCGAGATTCTCATCGCCGCCTTCTCCCCTTCACCGGTCGTCCGCCCTCGCGCGGGATCAAACCCGTCCCACGCCGCACAAGCCAGAATCGCTCTCCCGAAACCACCACCTCATCATGCACGGCCGGCCGCGGCGTATGCCGCAAGTCGTAGAGCACATACGCGCCAACGCTCGGTTCCCACCGCTCGCCCGTGTTGCGATCCTCAATCATCTTAGGCCATACCCCGCTACGAATATACAACTCCGAACTTTCAAACTTATATAATGAACCATCCCAATATTCTTCATCCGGATTCTCTCGTATGAACCGATGGAACTTCGAGATGTCGTTCGGCCTCCAAGTCCGCGGAGTAAAGTCCGGCCGAACGATCGCCATCACGATCAACGTCACCACCGAGAGCGGCACGGCCACCCGCATCAGCACCCGCACCACTCCGCGCCTCCACACCGACCTGATCCACATCGCCCCCAGCCACGCCAGCCCCGGATACATCGGCACCAGATAGTTCCCACGCTTGTCAGCAAGCACGCTCAGCACCACCAAAAGCCCGATCGTCCACACCACCGCCAGCCTCGCCCCGATCGGCCTCACCCGCGCCGACAGTGACCGCCCACGCACGCCCCGCACCATCACACCCACCACCGGCACCAGCCACAACAGATGATGAACCGGCCCAAGCGCAAACGGCGCATCCTTCGCCCAGTCGCTCTGCACAAGATACCGCAGATACCAGTACCACGGCTCGGGCCGCATAGCCTCGCCCGTCGCGCGCGCGACCGACTGCTGAATAAAGTAGCAGTTCACAAACGACTCACCATGCCGCATCACCATGGACACGTGCCAGGGTGCCGCCACCATCACCGCCAGCATCGCGCCCAAGCCCACCCACACCGCACGCCGACGCCCAACACCTCCACACACAAACATCCAGACCGCCACCAGCACGAGCGCCAAAAGCGCGTAAAACGGCTTCACCATCAGTCCCAACCCGATCGGCAGCCCGCTTCCCACCATCCACCACACACCGCGAGATCCAGACCGCGACCCCGCCGACCGCGTCGGCAACAACCCCGCGCGCACATACCCCTCGACACACATCCTCACCCCCGCCAGCATCAACACTGTGAGCAGGAAGTCGATGCGGTAGTGCGCAATACGCAGAACATACTCATCACACAGCGCGAGCAGAACGCCCGCCAACAGCCCGACCCGCGGGCCTTGCAACCTCTTCACAATCGACACGGTGAGCGCCACACACGCGAGCGCGGCCAGCACGCTCGGCAATCGCAACACCCAGTCCGCCTCGCCCAGCACCTTCACAAACAACGCATGAACCCAGAACGCCAGCGGTGGCTTGTTGAAGAACGTCGCATTCGCTTCGCCCAGTTCCCACCACTCACCCGTTCGCGTGATGCGCAGCGTGATCGCCGCGTACAACGCCGCATCCGACAGCCAATACTTGAAAAACATCCCCGGCAGATACAAAGCCGTCGCGACTGTCAGCGGCACAAAGTAAGCCAGAAAGTTCACCCGCCGACGAATACACATAGGTCGGCAGCTTAACAGGAATCGGTCGGCCAACAACCAACCTCACGCACCACTCACGCTGTACCAGCCAGCTTGCGCACCGTCATGTCAAAGTTATGAACCAGGCTCGCACGCAAACCATACACCACCAAGATCATGATTCCCGCAGAGATAACCGCCCCAACCGCCAGCCCGAATCTTGCCGGGCCGAGCCCGCCAGTCGTCCTGATCGACTCCTCAAGCCCGCTCTCCGGCATGATCCCCGCATACACCAACGACCCGGGGCTCAACGCCGCCAGCACCGGCCCGATGTACGGAATGCTCAACCCCGCCGCCGTCGAGCAGAACCCCACCACCGTGGCAAAAATCCCCACGATCACCACCGTCCACACCACACTCCCGATCGAGCCCTTGCTCTTGAGCGACCACTGCAACCCGATCATGCAGCAGACCGCCGCGAACGGCACCATCACCAGCGCGGCCAGCAAGCCCAGCTCCGGCAACAGCGCGGGCATCAGTGGCGCTGTGCCCGAGGCCACGGCCATGCCCACCGGGTTCACCATCACGCCCCCCGCGCGGGTCATCATCCCACCCATCACCAGCCCCACATACAGACCCGCGATCAGCAGCGTGCCGATCGGCACCGCAAGCAGCGGCAGCAGATACGCAACCATCCCGCGCAGCTTGCCGCTCAAATACTGCGCCGGGGTGATCGGTGTCGTCAGAAGCAGATCAAGCGTCCCATCCTCTCGCTCGCGCGCCACCGCCGTGGCCGACATGTTGACCGCAATCAGCGTCACCACCGCCAGTTCGCCGAGCGCCGTCGCCAGCAGAATCTGACGAAACTCCGCCGTCTGCATCGACCCGCCCGCATACCACAGCACAAGCCCGAGCCCCCACAACCCACCAATCGCGATGAATGTCCACCGCGCCACCATCTTGCCCAGCGTGGCGTTGCGTGCCGCGGCCTCGCGCCACGCGATCGGGTTGTTCCACACTGCCCGCGCCGGCCGCGTCTCCGACCCGCGCGCCCCGAGCCCGAACATCTTTCTGTACCACGGCACGCCCCCACCACCCCCGCGCCCGCCCACTCCGCCCGCGCCCGCAATGCCACCCGCCCGAACCGTAAATGTCGAGGCCATCACCAGCACCGCGCTCACCGTACACGCACCCACGCACCACACCGTCACCGGCCGTTCATGCAGCCACGACATCACGCCCGTATACACCCCCGGCTCGTACACCTGATATCCCGATGAATCGAGCAGTGCCCGCATCGCCAGAAAGGGATTGATCGCCGTCATCAATGAAACATTTGGCCGCGTGGCATAGATCCAGTCCACCGCCCAGGTGATCGCCAGATACGAGACCACCGAAACATAAAAGGCAAATACCGCACGCTTGCCCACCATCCGGCTCACCGAGAGCGCAATCGCCATCGACCCCACCAGCAGCGCGGCCGACGCGGCCACCAGATAGCTCGCAAAGATCGATGTGCTCGGCACACCCCCGAAGTACTGCGTCAGCGCGAACAGCGGCAGACTGCTGAACAGCAGCGCGATGATGAAGAAGAGCCGGCCAAGCAGATTCCCCAGCACGATCTCACCCGCACCAAGCGGAGTGGTCAGCAGAATGTCCCACGTCTTCGGGTTTGCCTCTTGCGCAATCGCACCCGCCATGAAGACCGGAGCCAGCAGGCAGATCAGCGCGATCTGAAGGTACGCCACCTTCTCAAACGCCGAGCTTGCCGCCGCCGCCAACGCACGCACGCTGAACGTGCTCGACGCCGGCGCGATGATCAGCATGTACAAAAGCGCGAGCACCAGCACACCCAGATAGACCGAGCGGATGAACGCGTGCCGTCGCCGCCGCGACCCGCCCTGCACCAGACGAACCGCGATCGGGTTGAGCGGACCAAGCCTTAAGAGCCATCGAAGAACAATCGGCATAGCCCGATGGTATGGTCCTGCCAGCCGGGCGGTTGCACACCCGCCGCACCGTGCAGACCAATCGCAACATCCACGCCAGAACAAACGTGGCTGAGTGGAGGACTGGCCCGGCATCTGCCACAACAAAGTTGACCGATGAGCTTTCCGTAGCCACACGCTAAAAACAAGACAGGCCCGGCACTCTCGCACCGGGCCTGTGAACATACTCTTGACCGCCCATCACCCGTGGATGGGGAGCAGATCGTCAGACCGCTCAGGCGCGGCGGCGACGGGTCGCGATCAGACCACCAAGACCAAGCACCGCGAGCGCGCTGGGGGTGGGAATGATCGTGAGTTTGATGTCGCCGGTAACCGAGCCACCCGTCGGAACAAAGTCCGCAACGGTCGCGGTGAAGCCAGCGCCGACGGTGAGGTTGTACGCCGAAGCCGCGACGTAGTAGTCGCCCGCAGCCAGACCGGTTGTGTTCGAGATGAGGCTCCAGGCCCCGTTAGCGTTATCATCATTGTTGCCAATGACGTTGCCGAGCGCGTTGAAGATCGCGATCTCGGTATCCCCGGCAGCAAACGACCCACCGATCAGCGTGTTGCCAAAGGTGTGGGCCGCGAACTGATCGCCAGCGGGAATCGCCGTGCCGAGCGTGAACTTGTACCACTGAACCGTGTTCGAGACGTACGGTGTCTGGGCCATGAGCATGCCGCCCGGGGCCAGCGTGCCGAGGTTCTGAGCACCCGCGGGCGGTGTGGGCAGAACAAAGTCATCGAAGTCGAACGAGTAGTTCGTCCAGCGCGCATCAACAGTCGCACCACCGTCGTTGGCCGAGTCGAACGAACGGAAGGTCCAGTTGCCCACGGAGTTGGACGCCAAGAACGCGCCGCCGGTGTTGACTGAGACGTTGGTGGCGTTGAACGTGGTGAAGGTTCCTGCCGTGCTGGTGGGCAAGCCAGTCGTCATCGTGAAAGTCTGGCCGCTCGGGGCGATCACGCGCCAACGCGCCTCGCTAGAGAACGTACCAGAAGCGTTCGAGGTCAGCGTTCCGGTAAACCGGAAGTTGCCGGGAGTGAACGCCGGACCGGCGTGATTGAAGGTGTACACACCATTCGCCACCGCGCCCGCCGCGCCTTCAGAGTCCAGCGGACCGGCCTGAGGGCCCGTGCTGAAACCTGCCATCGCCGTGCCAGCCGTCGCGAGCAACGTCGCGACCGCAAATCCAAATCGCAAATCTCTCATCTCTCGTCTCCTCTACTTCTTGTCAATCTCTCACAAACCCCGGAACACAACCAGACCAACGCCTGCCGGGGTTTACTCCAGCACGTCGGCAAACAGAACCGCACACACCCGGTTTCCAGGCCGGAGGTACGCGGTTCAGATTTTCTGGGAACAGTTCATCTCTATTTACACACACAAGTCAGACCACCTCACCAGGTGGTCCGCAGGCTCTCCTCGACCGTTCAGCATAACGCCTAAACGAGCTCTTTACAAGAACACTTCTTGACTTTCCTCAATATACGCTCCCACCCTTGCGCTTCATAAACCACGGCCGTCAATAGACTTGTGATTTTCGGCAATCTGGGCAACCTCGGTGCTTCCTTCTCACCAAAAATAAAATCGGCCCCAAGATCCTCATCTTGGGGCCGACATCGAGTGCATTGTCAAGATGAGCGGGCCGAATCGCCCAAACTCATGCTCAAGCCTTCGTACCCGCCGCGCCACCACCACCGACCTTGACCACCTCGGCCGCCGGGCTCTTCTCGACCGGTGCCGGTGTCGAGTCAAAGAACAGGTGCTCTTCGGGCTTCCCATCCGCATCGGCGCGACGTGTCACCGTGATGTTGCACGGTGCCTTGAACCCGCCGCTCAGGAGCATCTCGCTCAACGGATCTTCAACATACGTGCCCACCGCCCTGCGTAGCGGCCGCGCTCCATAGTCCGGGTTGTACCCCTTGTCGATCAGGAAGTCCTTCGCCTTCTGGTCGAGCGAGAGGTAAATCCCCTGGTGCGTCAACCGGTGTGCAACCTTATTGGTCTCAAAGTCCACGATCGAGATCAGGTCATCCTTCGTAAGGGGACGGAAGACGATCACCTCATCAAGTCGGTTGATGAACTCGGGGCGGAAGAACCGCTCGATCTCCTTCATCAACATCGTCTTGACGTTCTCGAAGTCGCTCGTTTCCGTGCGCTTCTGGAAGCCGAACCCGCCGCCGCCCTTGATCAGGTCCGAGCCGATGTTGCTCGTCATGATCAGGATGCAGTTGCGGAAGTCCACGTTCCGACCGAACGAGTCGGTCAAACGTCCCTCTTCCATGATCTGCAGCAGCATGTTGAACACGTCCGGGTGCGCCTTCTCAACCTCGTCGAGCAGGATCACGCTGTACGGACGCCGACGAACGCGCTCGGTGAGCTGCCCGCCTTCTTCATAACCAACATAGCCGGGGGGCGCGCCCACCAGTCGGCTGACGTTGTGCTTCTCCATGTATTCGCTCATGTCGAGCGTGATAAGAGCCTCCTCATCACCGAACATGAACTCCGCCAGCGACTTCGCGAGCAGCGTCTTTCCCACACCCGAGGGGCCGACAAAGATGAACGAACCCATCGGTCGCTTCGGGTCTTTCAGGCCCGCTCGCGCACGCCGGATCGCCTTGCTGATGGCCTTGATCGCCTCGTGCTGGCTCACAACCTTCTTGTGCAGCTCGTTCTCAAGATCCATCAGGCGGTTCGCCTCGTCCTTGTCAAGACGCTTCAGCGGCACACCCGTCATCTTGCTCACAACCTCGGCGATGACCTCTTCATCAACCGTGCCGCTCACTTCCTTGGTCTTGTCGCGCCACTGACGCTGGATCGTCTCCTTCTCACGGCGCATCTGCTCCGCCTTGTCGCGCAGCTCCGCCGCCTTCTCATAATCCGCCGCCTTCACCGCCTCATCCTTCTCGATCGTCAGCCGCTCGATCTCGGCCTCCAGCTCCGCCAGGTTCGGCGGCTTGGTCATGCTCTTGATGCGAACCCGTGCGCCCGCCTCGTCGATCACGTCGATCGACTTATCCGGCTGCACGCGCCCGCTGATGTACCGGCCCGCCAGCTCGACCGCCGACTTGATTGCCGCGTCGGTGATCTGCACCCGGTGGTGCTGCTCATACTTGTCGCGCAGTCCCTTGATGATCTCGATCGTCTGCACGTCGCTCGGCGGATCAACCGCGATCGACTGGAACCGGCGCGCCAACGCGGCATCCTTCTCGATGTACTTCCGATATTCATCAAACGTCGTGGCACCGATACACTGGATCTCGCCGCGTGCCAGCGCGGGTTTCAGCACGTTGGAGGCATCGATCGCCCCCTCCGCACCACCCGCACCGACCAGCGTGTGCAGCTCGTCAATGAACAGGATCACGTTCCCGGCCCGACGAACCTCGTTCATCACGGCCTTGATGCGCTCTTCAAACTGGCCGCGATACTTCGTGCCGGCGACCATCATCGCCAGATCGAGCACCACCAGCCGCTTGTCGTGCAGAATGTCGGGCACTTCGTGGCTGTTGATGCGCTGCGCAAGCCCTTCAACGATCGCCGTCTTACCAACGCCCGCCTCACCCAGCAGCACAGGGTTGTTCTTCGTACGCCGGCAGAGCACCTGCACCAGACGTTCAATCTCCGTCTCGCGCCCGATCACCGGGTCGAGCTGCATCTCCTTGGCCAACTCTGTCAGATCACGCCCGAAACTGTCGAGTGCCGGAGTCTTGCTCTTGCCCTTGCGAGCCTCGCCGGTCGCGGCACCGCCGCCGCCGCTCGGCTCAGCTCCCGCCGAACCGCTCGAACCGCCGCTGCTGCCACCACCCGCCGAGCTCTCTTCCTCGCTCGGCCCGGCGCCAAGCAGGTTCAGAACTTCCTCGCGAACTTCTTCGAGCTTCAAGCCGAGGTTCATCAGCACCTGTGCCGCCACACCATCGTGCTCGCGCAGCAAGCCAAGCAAGAGATGCTCGGTCCCCACATAGTTGTGGTTCAGGTTCCGCGCCTCTTCAATCGCGTATTCAATAACCTTCTTCGCCCGGGGCGTTTGCGGCAGCTTGCCCATCGTCACCATGTCCGGGCCGCTCTTCACGAGCTTCTCAACCTCAAGACGGACCTTCCGCAGGTCAACATCCAGGTTCTTCAGGACATTGGCACCGACGCCGGAGCCTTCTTTCACCAGGCCGAGCAGGATGTGCTCGGTCCCGATGTACTCATGGTTAAACCGCTGGGCCTCCTGGTTTGCCAGGGCCATCACCTTGCGGGCACGATCAGTAAATCGCTCAAACATCTGCGACCCTTTCTGCGTTCACCTTCTCCTGAACGGTTCTCCGCACGGATTCGTGAACGCCCCACACTTTCCGAACTTACCACACCAACATATGTCCTATCCGGCCCCTTCTCTTACGGGTGTCCGGCACTTTCCGTTCCGTATTCGGTGGCTCGTCTTTCAACGCACCACGAATCTTCATCTTCACACCAATTCGACCACTCAAGACGCTTGCCAACACTCAGTCCTTGGCAATCCCCCAAACACCAACCAATCTAACAGATGATGCCCATTTTGGGGGGGATGAAGTCCAACTTCGGTCCGACCCATCCTCCTGATTCTTCACAAGTCCATCGGTCATTCCGACTCCAAGGTCTATCTCAAGCACAGGGCGTGCCGAAATCCTACACGCCTGCTTCTGCTCAAAACGCCTCAATCTCCCCCGAGCCCCCACACAACGACCGCACGACAGACGTACAGCACGGACCTTCGATCCGCCCGCTCCAGCCATCACCGCCTCACCCTGCCGCTTTGACAGTCGGCCGCTTCGATAGGCTTCGTTGCCGGTGATTGTTGGATTACGTGATTGACCGGTACCGCCAGCAACGCCCCCACCACCGGAGCGGCCAGATACACCCAAAGTGATTGGTGCATCCCCGAGACCACCGCCGGTCCGAGTGACCGCGCCGGGTTCATTGATGCCCCGCTGATCGGGCCAGCAAACAGGGCCTCCAGCCCCACCACTCCACCAATCGCGATCCCCGCCATCAACCCGCTCTCCTTCGATCCACTCGTGACCCGAAGGATCACCAGCATCAGCATCCAGCTCAGCACGACCTCAAACACAAACGAACGCCACGCCGCGCCCGTCGGAATCGTGGCACCAAGCCGCGCATTCTCTGGAAACAGTGCGCGCAGGAGCACCGATGCCGCCAATGCACCCACAACCTGCGCCGCGATGTACGCTGGAACCATCACACCGCGCATCCGACCCGCTGCCGCAAACCCCATCGTTACCGCAGGGTTCAGGTGCGCGCCCGAGGTCTCACCAAACGCATAAATCATCGCCATCACCACCAGCCCGAAGGTGATGGCGACCCCGACGTGCGTGACCACCCCGCCCGAAACCTCGTTCACCACGATCGCGCCCGTGCCCGCAAACACGAGCATGAATGTCCCGATGCCTTCAGACACCAGCCTGCTCACACACTTCTTCACCTTCGCACCGCCACCACATCCAGACTCGTGATGAAGTCGCTCGGCTTCGATCCCTTTGGCAGCCGCTCAACAATCTTCTGATACAGCGGGTCCTGCCATTCCGTCATCGCGTCGATGTACTCTGGCTTCGCCGTCATCACGATCTCGCTCAACCCCGCCGCCGCGGCCATTCGCTCGGTCTCCTCCGCCATCACCGCGCCCGCAACGCACCCGACAAGCGATTCAACATCGCTCCGCACACCTTCGGGCAATGGGCGCACAATCGCAAGGTCTGAAACCGCCACGCGCCCGCCCGGCTTCAGCACACGCGCGATCTCGCGCCAGACCCGCGCCTTGTCCGGCGAGAGGTTCAGTACGCAGTTTGATATCACCACATCCACCGAAGCATCCGCCACCGGCAAATTCTCGATCTCGCCCAATCGAAACTCAACGTTCTCAAACCCGGTGTGCTTCCGATAGGTCTCGATGTTCCGCCGCGCTTTGCTCACCATGTCCGCCGTCATATCCACACCGATCACCCGCCCGCTCGCGCCCACCTTGGGGCCGGCCACAAAGCAATCCAGCCCGCCCCCCGCTCCAAGATCCAGCACCACCTCGCCGGGCTTGAGCGATGCCAGCACCGTTGGATTTCCGCATGAAAGCCCCATGTTCGCCCCTTCGGGCGCGCTGGCAAGTTCCTGCGCCGAATACCCAATCGCAGCGACCAGCGCCTCCGGCGTGAAGGCCGACCCGCCGCAGCAACCACCACCGCCACCACAGGCATCAGCCCCAGTCGGCATTGCCGCCGACCACGAGCCGCTCTGCGCGATCTTTGCGTATCCCTCTCGCACCTGCTCGCGCACCACCTCAGCATCGACTGCCTCGATCTTCACACCCGCCGGCACACAGCACGCATCGCCGCAACACACCTTCATCGCGTCCGCTTTCGTCTCAGCTTTCATGCATCATTCCTTTCAAAGTTTCGTTCATCTTCGCCTGCACACGAAGTGCGCCGGGTAAAGTCTCGATATACACCCGAATTTCATCACGCACACGCCGATAGTGCGCCATGGCTTCATCATCCGATTGCGCCTGCCGCGCAAGTGCTGGTGGGTCGTCAAAGCCAACATGCACCTGCCGCGCCCCAACCATCACCGGGCACGCCTCACGCGCCGAGCCGCACACCGTCACCACCACATCCAAACGCACATCACCTACGTCGCGAACATGTTTCGATCTCTGACCGCTGATATCGATTCCCACCTCCGCCATCGCACGCACCGCCAGCCGATTCATCCCCTGCGGGCTCGTCCCGGCCGAACAGGCCTCCATGCTCTCGCCCCTCGACGCACGTGCCCACCCTTCCGCCATCTGGCTGCGGCACGAGTTGCCCGTTCACAAAAACAGCACGCGCAGCTTCGCCCGAGTTTCATCCACATCCACTTCCCTTGCCTCCCGGCGCGCAGCAGTCATCCCCACCACCCCCGCAGCCAGCGCCCGGCGCACACTCTTCAATCGCATCCGCCAGCGCACGCAGTGATCCGCAAAGATCCGCGTAATTCACCGTGTAAAAGACCGTCCGCCCCGCTTTCACCGAGACCACCGCGCCCGCACGCTCAAGCTGCGCAAGGTGCCGCGAGACCACCGAAAGATCAACCTCGCAGCACCCCGCCACTTCCGAGACCGAACACGGTCTTCGGCACTTGGCCAGGCACGCAACCAGCTTCACCCGAGTCGGGTCACACAGGGCCTTGAAGAGTTCCGGCTTCAGCAGTTTATCGATCGGGCCCGAGCGCCTCGCCGCCTGCTTGGGCGACATCGTTCGTTCTTTGCTTACTTGCGTCATTATGCAAGCATACCACCGAAACCCCCCTCAAGCAATCCTTCAGCCAATGCCCTTACTTCTCGCTCGATGCCCTCTTCACCGGCCTGACCACCGCTGGCGAACTCGCCGCCGGCAGCCGTTGCGTCGTGTTCTTGGCACGCTCGGGCACTATCCGCCTGGGCTCTTGCTTCGTCATCGGTGTCTTTGATCCGCCAAGCAGCGTCGGGTCGGCGACGATCTCGATCGGAATCATCGCCTCAGCCCGCGGCGAGCCTTCCGCCCCGGTGTCGCGCACCGTCACCTTCAGGTTGTACTTGCCCACGCTCAGGTTCGGTGGCAAATCGACCCGTTGCACCAGAAAGAAATCGTGCCGCGCTGTGCGCGAAACATCCGTGATCGTCGCCGTGGGCAGACGAAGCTGCCGCGAACCATCGTCGTGCCACAACTCAATCTCCTGCGAGAGCTGCACCACCACCGAATCGGCATCGCTGGCACCCACAAGCACGCCGCCAAGTCTCGCCTCATACGACGGCCGCTGAACAAAGTTGCTCACCTCAACATACATGATCGCCGAGTTTGTCCGGCCTGCAACCATCCGGCTCGATGCCAGCGGCGTATATCGCCCAAAGCTCTCAACCCGCGAACAAAGCGCCATCGTCCCGAGTGAGATTCCCTCGGTCGGCGCTGTCGCCGCCAGATGATCGACCTGCCGCAACAGTTCCTTGGCCAGAGCCTGCGGATCGGCCGCGAGGTTCGGGTCGGTCCCGAGCTTGTGCAGCAGTTCCCGCACCGCCCGAACCGCCGCGGCCTCATCGGGTGAAAGCAGCTTGATCGCCGATTCGATCTCGGCCCCCGCCGCGCCCGGCTGCACTGTCTCGAGAGCCAGCAACGGCGCGATCGATGCGACCGTGTCCGATCCATCAACCCGCGATGGCCTCAACAACGCGACCAGCTCGCTCGCCAGTTCCGCCCGCCGAACCTCCACGGTCTTGGCGTTTGCAACTTCTCCATCACGCTCCGCCACATCCTGCATCGCGATCGGGCCAACCATCGGCTCATCAAGCGATGCCGGCACGTTCGCCCCGCTCCCCCCCCCGCTTCCCCCCCTTCCAAACTCCTTCTCAGTTCCCATCACAGTCGCCGTGCTCTTCGCGCCCTCGCTCCCCAAAGCACGATCCGAACCCTTCCCCCCCACCCCCCCCACACTCGTCTTGCCCACAATCGGAACCCGCTCGCCCACCGCTTCATCACTCTCTTCGGCCGCGCTCGCCCGCGCCGGCTGATCGTTCTGATTCATCTTTGCAAACAGCGCTTCCAGGTTCTTCGCGTTCTCATCCATCACCGTCGCGCCCGGCTTCTCGCTCTTCTGCGCAGCCCGCTCGCCCGCGCCGATCAGCGGCCGATCGCCGTTCGCACCATCGCGCAGCGCCGAACCTGTGCCCAAACCCGCACTTGAACCCGAACATGATTGAAAGACCGTCCCCACCGCGCCCGCCGAGAGCACCAAGGCTCCGATCCACGCCCGCTGCAACCTCCGCTTCCTGACCCACGCCGCGGCCAGCCCCATCGGCGTTGGGCGCAGCTTCTGCGCTACGTTGGACGGAATACCCGAGCGACTCGACGATTGTGCGGCCATTTGAGGCGCCTCCTGCGCAAAAAAACGAGCACGCTCCGCGCGCTCTCCGCCACCTATCGGCTCGTGCGCGCTCTTCTGTTGAGTTCAGCCCCGCCGCGCCAACCCCTTCAAAGGGCCGCCAGCCGAACCGCCATGACTTCCAGGTTGCGAAGCGGGTCACCAAATCCCGACTTGTTCCCCGAATCCATCTCAACCGCCGCTTGCATCAACTCCGCCGCCTCTGCGGGCGAGACGCGCCCCGACAAGCGCGTCAGGTTCGCCATCATCTCCGCCACACCATCGCCAAAGACCTTGAGTTGGTACTGCATCCGGCTGACATCGTTCCCGGCTGCGCGCGCGCGGCTCGCCCCGTGAAGCTTGCGCACCACCTCGATGCACGACCACGCCAGTGGCACCGGGTCCTGCCGCGAAACCTCCACCAAGTCACGCAGATGATTCAGCACACGCGCCGCATCGCTGGTCAAGAGCGAGCTTTGAATCGCAAAGAACGCTTCCTGCCTTGCCTTGCCCACCATCATGCCGACAAGGTCGTGCGTGATCGGCGAACCATCACCCCCCGCCGCAATCGCCAGCTTTTCCAGTTCGGTATCAATCCGGCCAAGCTCAACTCCCGTCAGCTCAACCAGTCCACGGGCCACACCCTGAGCGATCGTCGAGTTGTGCCTCCGGCTGCAACGCGTCATCGTCCACGCCACCGCATCTTCAAACGATGGCAGCTCGCATTTCTGCACGACGCCCACGCCAACCCCGAGCGCCGCAATCCTCTTATCAAGGTTGCCCCCCCGCCATGTACCCGCACGCAGCACCAGCGTCGCGCTCGAACTCGGGTTCGCCGCGTACCCCTCAAGCACCTCGCGCGGCGAAAGCGGTGCGGGCATTCGATGTCCGCTCTTCTTTCCGACCGCCTTGGGTGGCGCGGGCGCGCCATCCTCTTCCTCCGACTTCACCAGCATCTCCGCGTTGTCCACCAGCACAATCTTGTGCTGCAACATCAGCCCGAACGAGCGGCACTCATCCATCACCTCAGCAACAATGCGTCCGCCCTGCTGACCATCAAACCGAACCGTGTCAATCCCGCTTGCCCCATGCACCTTCTCCAGAGCCTCACGCAGGGTCCGCAGACACTCGCTCTGCATAAAACGGTCGTTGCCGTGCAACACCACAAAGCGTGCCGCGGCGGTCAAATGAACAAACCGCTCGGCTTGCGACGGACCTGAAGACTTGGCGGGGTAGCGCGACATGGCCAACGGTATGCAGGTTTTGACGGAAAGACGTTCGGTTCACACGGCATTCGCCGTCCCCTGCACTCAACCTATGGAACCACGACTGGCCATGCCGACCGATGCGATCCGTGATTTCTGCCATCGGCGGAAGATCCCGGAGCTTTCGCTGCTCGGGTCCGTTCTTCGCGACGACTTCCGACCAGACAGCGACGTGGATGTCCTGGTTCGGTTCGAGCAGAACGACCAGTGGAGTCTGTTCGATCTGGTCGCGATGAAACTCGAACTCGAGACCCTCTTCGGCCGCCACGTTGACCTCATCGAAGAGGGCACCATCCGCAATCCTTATCGTCGCGCCTCGATCGAACGCGGCAAGCAGGTCTTGTATGCCGCGTGAACGCGATTCTCACAAATCACATCTGGCGTACTTGTGGGATATGCACGAGTGGGCAAAGACCGTTGAAGAGTTGGTCGCCGGTCGTTCGTTCAGCGACCATGCACATACCCATGCTGATCGGGCAGCTTGAGCCGATCCTTCGAGACAGTCCGCCCACATCAACTTAAGCCCGTGAGCACCCGCGCTCACGCAAACGCCCGCTCCGCCACCTCGATCGCCCTTCCCAGCGCGGCCGCCTTGTTCACCGTCTCCTGATACTCCGCCTCGGCCTGCGAATCGGCCACGATCCCGCCCGAGGCCTGCAGGTGATAGACCCACGTTCCCTTCGCTCGGTCACGCCGCGACAGCGGCACCACGATGGTGCGCAGGGCCAGCGCGATGTCCATCTGCCCGTCAAGACCGACGTACCCGAACCCTCCGCCGTACGGACCACGGCGCACTGGTTCGAGTTCGTCAATGATCTGCATCGCGCGGATCTTGGGCGCTCCCGAGATTGTTCCCACCGGTAGCGTCGCCCGCAGCGCATCCCAGCAGTTCAACCCTGCGCGCAGCACACCGGTCACGGTCGAGCTGATGTGCATCACGTGTGAGTACCGCTCAACCGCCATCACCGTCGGCAGCGCGATCGTGCCCGGCTCGCAGACCACACCAAGGTCATTCCGCCCAAGGTCCACCAGCATCACATGCTCGGCACGCTCCTTCGGGTCGGCCAGCAGGTCCTGCTCCAGTGCCTTGTCCTCCTCGGGGGTCCTCCCGCGCCGACGCGTGCCCGCCAATGGTCGGTTGGTCACCACCAGCGCATCATCACCACCACCGCCCCCACCACCTCTCCGCACGCGGCAGAGAATCTCCGGCGAACTCGCCACCAATATGCACCCTTCGGCCTGCATATACACCATGTACGGGCTTGGGTTGACTACCCGTAGCGCACGATACACATCAAATGGATCGGCCCCACTCTCACGCTCAAACCTCTGACCAAGCACAACCTGGAAGATGTCACCCGCCTTGATGTACTCGCTCGCCCTGGCAAGCATGGCCGCGTGCTCGCCACGGCTCATGTTGCTTGGTGATGCCAGCGGCGCGGCACCAAGGTCCGCGATCGTCCCGCTCGACATCGGCTCTGAGTGTGTCCGCAGCGCACCAAGCCGCTCGTTCAGTCTCCGCACCGCATCGTCATACACACGCCCCGCATCATCATCGCTCCCGCGCACATCGACTTTCGCCAGCGCGATGAGGTGAACCAGTTTGTCAACATGATCAAACACCACCACACCGTCATAAAAGGCGAAATGCACGTCGGGCAGATCGCGATCGTCACTCGGCGCAACATCAAAGGGCAACTTGCCGGGCTCACCATACCGAACCGTGTCATACGCCGCGTATCCGACCCATCCGCCCAGAAAGCACGCGGGCAAGCGCACACCCGGCGGCACCATTAATCGAGTCTCCGCCGAGAGCTGGCCCGGAACCGCGAGCGGGTTCGGGCAATCAACCATGACATCCTCACCGCCCGGCCTCAGGCTCGTTGTCACCACGCGGTGTCGCCGCGCAACCACGTGCATCGTCGGCTGCGCGCCGATGATCGAGTGTCGCCCCTGCCGCTCGCCACCCTCGACCGATTCAAAGAGAAAGCTCGGCGCTTCGCGATCATCCGGTGCAACCAACCTTCGATACGCAAGCACCGGCGTAAGCTGATCGTCAAACAAACTGATGCACAGAGGGATCGCAACATACCTGTGCGCTGCGCTCAAACCCTTGCCCGCCGGGCGGCAGCTCTCAACCATCCGCAGAAAGTCGGCCCGGGTCTGAGTCGCGGCCACGGAGTTGGAAATCTGGTTCGCCATGAGGTCCATAGTCTAGAGTTGCTTCATGCCGACACGCACCGCCATCGGACCATTTCTGGCCATACTCGTCCTGGGGGTGACGGCGTGCGGCCAGTCCGCACCACCATCCGCGCCACCACCCACGCCCTCGGCCGACCCACAAACCACCGCACCAAGCCCGCAGCCCGGGCTCGACAATGTCCCGCCATCGCTCCGGCTCGGGCTTCGCGCGGCCTTCGTGCAAAGTCGAATGCCTGTAACGCCCACGGTGGTGATCGTGCCCGATGAGCGTTCGTTCGTCGCCGCCATCAGCACATGGAACCTCGATGGTGGCGTGCGCTTCCCGGTGCTGATCGATGATGGAAGCTGGGCCGCTCGCCGCGCGATCTCGCGCTTTGTATTTGCTTTCAAGCCCAAGCAGGTCACACGTTGGTCCGTGCCCGCCGATGCGCCCGCGTGGCCCGCCGATGCCGCCGCCAGGCGCACGCTGATCGAGCAGGCCGCGGCCAAGCCGTGGGGAATCAACATCGCCACCGGCGGAACCGATAACGTGCCGCTGAGTGGCGATGCGCTGGCGGCCGCGATGAAGCAACGCTGGAGCGCTGTGCAGTTCAAGCCACCCGGCCTGATCGTGGCATCGGTTGATGATCCGGCGTGGCCCGCCGCGCTCACGCTCGCGTGCGCGCGCGGACAACCGATCGCGTGGACCACCGCGCCGGGGAATCCATCGGGCCACATGTCGATGGAGGAGGCCGATACCCTTGAACAGAACATCGAAAGACTGGCGGAGGCAACCGGCTGGTCTTGGAGCGCGCTCGGCGATGATCTTGATGCGGTCACCATCTGTCTCAACTGCTCAACCAAGGTTTTCGTGGGCGAGGCGGGAAAGGGCGACCAGCGCGCCATGCTCGCCCTGACCGATGTCATCGGTCGCAAGGTCGGACCCGCGACCGACAAGTCACGCAAGGACCGGTGGGCGTGGTCGGGGTTGATCATCGGTAAGAGTTGGAACGCGGCGTACTCGGCGATGAGCGCGGTCTTTCTGCGTCCGGAGGCCGCGTGGCTCTTTGACGGCTACGACGACACCACGCCATGGAACCAGTGGGATGCCACCGAGGCCGCCACCGCTCTTGAGAAATCCGGACTTGTTACAACTGTCGATGATAACTTTCGTCGCGGCCTGAACGACTGGCGTGGGCGCACGACAGCCGGCGTGGGCGCAGGGCTGATCGCGGTCAACACCTCGGGCAATCCGGATTTCTTCGAGCTGAAGCCCGGCATGGGCAAGCCCGCGGATCTTCCGATCCTCACACAACCGGCGATCGTCTTCTTTGTTCACTCCTGGTCGGCAGCGAACCCGAGCGATGCGCGCACCGTCGCGGGTCGGTGGCTCGCGCGCGGCGCTTACGCCTATGTCGGCTCGGTCCACGAGCCTTATCTGCAGGCCTTCTGCCCGACTCCCAAGCTCATGCAGCGGCTGATCGTCGGACTCCCGCTCGGTGTCGCGGCCCGCATCGACAACGGTGATGTCTGGAAGATCAACATCTTCGGTGATCCGCTCATCACGCTCGGGCGGACAGCGGGCATCGCCCTCAGCCCGGTGGTTGAGCGGCCCATAGGGCTTGATGGTGCGCGCGATGTTCAGACTGATCTGACCGAGTCGCTCCGCGCCGGCGACTTTGCCCGCTCACTGAACAACCTCACGCTACTCGGGCGCGATCGTGACGCGGCCCGTCTTCTCGAGGCCGCGCTGCGCGAGCAACGTGGCTCGATCACACCCGAGGCCGCGCTCGCCGGATTGACCGGCGCGTTTCTGGCCGGCGATCTGCCCACGCTCTTCTCGGCATACTCGATCGCGCAGCAGCCTGTGGGCACCGAGCGCGATATCGAGCAACGCGGGCTGTGGGATGCACGCGACATGCTCTGGCACGCCGCGTTCACAAGGCTCGACAGGCTGCCACGCGATCAGGCCCAGCTTCTCGGGTTGGCACTCCGAACCGAGACGCTCGTACGCGATGCTCGCGAAGCTTATAACGCAGTTCGCGCCGCCGTCACGCCCGAAGTGGCCCGCGATGTCATATCCAGAGCGCTGAAGCTCGCAACCACCGATACCGAGCGACGTGAGCTTGGTCAGATCGGGCGCTGATCGCCCGTTCATTCACGCTCAAGTGGAACCAGGCGAAGCCTCCCAGCCGCAGTGATCTCAATCGCGCACCATCCATCGACCGCGGCCAGATACACGTTCTCCATTTCGACATCGCGCGCATCGGACAGACCCGAAGCGTGTACGTTGATGCGCGCACCAGTCGCGGCGATGGTCTGATCCGGGCGCTCGGCAAGCCGGAGGCGCGCGGGGAGCACCACGGCCTCGGCGCGCCGCACGCCGGGCTTGATGGCCTGAACCGTGCTGTGGTTGGCCGCGTGCGCGAGAAGGATCGCGCATGGGCCGGCCGCGAAACGGATCACGCTGCCGCGTTCACCATCAGCGACCACGTGACCAACCGCGTCAGCGAACACAAACTTGTCATCCTCGGTCACCGCGCGGATATTCAGCCCTCTGCTCTGGAGCGTGCGGAGAAGTTGGGATGCGGGCGAGAGTTGGTCCGCCGCGGCCGCGCCTGCCGCGCTTGTGCAGAGCAGCACGTTCCGCACACCGAGCGGTTCGATCAGTTCGGGAAGCAGCAACCAGAGTTCGGGCGCGGGTCCGGGCACAATGACGGTGCGGATCCGCCACGCGCCAAGCTCGCGCACGATGCGCCGGAGATCGTCGGCTGAAGGTCGCGATGATGATGTGCCGCAGCCGATGAGCATGGCCTCATCACCACTGCGCACGAGCGTGCATGAACCCTCGCCAAGTGCAAGGACATCTACACGCAGCATGACCGAACGGTCGAGCCGCGTGCCGATGGTCATCGCAAGCCCAAGCCATGCGGACATGACCAACACGGCGAGCCATGCGCCCCAATCGCGCCGATGCGCGCGGGTGAGCCAATAGACAACGACCAGCGTGGCCGCGGCGGCCCAGACCGCGCTGAGTCGCGGCAGATCGATGCACGCGAGCGGCCACTCATCAATGGTGCGCACGATCCAGAGCGCGATGTCGCCCATCGTTCCGAGCACGTGCGTCATGGTGTTGGTCACGCCGGGAGCAATGAGGCCGATCAGGATGCAGGCATACCCGAGCCAGAGGATCAACGCGGCCACCGGCATGACCAGCAGCGAGGCGATGGGCGAGACGAGGCTGAACTGGCCGGTGTGGTGCGCGATGAGTGGTGTGGCGATTGCCCATGCCACGAGCGATGCGGTGATGGCGAGCTTGAACTGGTCAATGATGAACGCGGCCACGCGGTAGCGCGTGGTGCGTTGAGCGGGCGTCTGTACAACGCCGCGAATGGGCTGGCCCCAGAGTCGAATGTGCGCGCGCGGGCAGATCGTGATAAGCGCGGCCACCACACCAAACGAGAGCTGGTAGCCGAGCGACCAGAGATCCATGGGCTTGAGCACAAGCAGGATAATGGCCACCCAGCCGAGCAGGGTGAGCCGGTCGTAGCGCCGACCGCAAGCCTCGGCGAGCATGAAGACCAGCAGACCAAGGCCCGCGCGGCGGATGGAGGACTCGCCGGGTAGCACCACAAGGTAGATGATGATGACCAGGCCGCAGATCAAAGGCTCGATCGGGCCGCGATCGCCGGTTATGCGGATGGCGACAAGCACGAGCCACGCAAGAACGGCAAGGTTGAAACCGCTGATGGCGACAACGTGAACAAGACCGACGCGGCGAAAGGCCGACTCAGCCTCCGTGAGCGCGCCGCCGGAATCACGCTCGCCGAGCAGCATGGCGGAAACGAGCGCGCGGCCCTGCGAGGGAGAAGCCTCGGGCGCGATGGTGCGACGCACCGAGGTACGCAGTCGTTCGACGGTCTGAATCAGTCCACCTCGCGCGCGGTCGATCATGTTTGCGGGTTCGGCGGAGGTGATGAGGCGCGGCTCGACGATCGCGAATGACCCGATGATCCCGGCCTCTGCGCTGAGGAACTCGCGCGGCGGTTCGCCGGGGTTCATGACGCGCGGCGCAGGCCTGAGATGGCCAAGCGTCTCGATGGTGGATCCGGCTCGGACGTGCGCCGGGAGCTGCGCAAGGTTGGCATCGATGCGGGCGCGCAGACGACCCGACGCGTCGGTCCACCGACCGTCGATCTCGACCGCACGCACGTCGAACTCAAAGGCGACCGCTGGCGGACGGGGCGCGGCGTAGATCGAGGTTTGCGGCTGGAGTTGTGTGGGAGATTCGAGGATCTGGCCGCGAACTCGGATGAGGGGCGGAGGTGCGAGCGGATCGGGCGCGATGAAGCGTGCCAGCGAGTTGGATGGCCGCTCATTGATGCGGGCCTGGAACCAACCAGCCGCAAGAGCCATGATGGCGAGCGCAAGGAAAGTTCGGCTTGACCACCCTCCCGAAACGAGTGCGATCAGCAGCGAGGCCGCGGCGGCGGAGAACCAGAGTGTGGAAGCGACTTGCGGGGCCGAGCGCGCGAGGGTGAAGGCGATCGCGATGAAGATGAAGACCCAGATCGAGCGGCGCGCTCGGGGAGCGCGGCCGGTGTCGAGGTCGGCCGCGAGCGGGTCAGGGGATTGATCGAGCCACCCGAGCATGTCGGGTGGGAACGATCACAGATTTTGGACGTTTCGTCAAGTTGAGAAGTTCGGTCACGACACAACTTAGACAATGGCGCACGGGCTGACGAACGCGTGCTCATTGAGCCGTATCAAGGAAGTCATCGAACGCGCCGCCGATGATGCGATCTTCGTTGGCGGTATAGACGAGGCCGCCGGTGGCGGCAGCGCGCTTGCCGCCAGACTCAGCGCGGCCAAGGTAGACACCGTTGATACCTGCGGAGTGAAGGACGATGGGCGCACGCGCGGCGGCTGGCGTGGCATTGTTGGTATCGGGGTTGGGGAAGGCCGGGTTGCCGAGGAGTGCGCCGAGCGCGTTTTCTGACTGAACCGGATTCATGGACAGAAGGCTGCCGGAATCGGGATCGGGCTGGCGAATGCCGAGCTTGCCGAGCGATGTGGCTTGGAGGAAGGTGCGGTTGGAGGCGAGGTAGAAGCGGGCCCGCGTTGACGAATCAGCCTTGCCGAAGGTGTTGTTGCTGGGAGGAACTTCATCCTGCGACCACGCGAGGATGGGCGAGCCCCAGGCATCGACCAGCACGGGCATCGCGGCCCGCTTGGCTTGGTTCACCACACGCTGGCCGGGGAGGCACTGACGCACAAAGAACTTGGCATCGGGCTTGAAGTAGCCCTTGGCAAGAATGCCCTTGGCATCTTGTCCGGTCGCGCCGATGCGGCCGATCTCAACGCGCACTGCCGGGGCGTTGCCACCTTGCAGCGAGACGACCTGCGGACCATTGATCACATCACAGACATCGGCACCGCCGCTCTCGGCCGCGGTGGTGATGCCGCCGGCGAGGTCGAGCATGATGTTTTCCATCGCGGAGAGATCGTTGTTGTTGTCGCCCAGCTCGCGCGCGGTGAAGTAGCCGGGGAGGCGGGCCTGGTCCATCTTGAACTGGCCGATGGAGGTGGTGACCGCGGCCATGACGCCCTGCGTCGATGACTTCTTGGCGGCGTTGCGCGCGCTGCCGAGGGCGGGTATGACGATCGACATCACGATGATGAGGATGCCGAGCACGACGAGGATCTCAAGAAGTGAGAACGCGCGGCGGAGCGTCGAGGTATTCGTGCGGATGGGGTTCGTCATGGCTTGAAAATCCTTGTCGGCCGTGCGTGCCGGTTCCTGCTGAGCGAACTGAATGCGGAAAACACAAGAGTCTGTTCGTACATCTGTTCGTTGGGGCGGGGCGGATTGATCCTTACCAGCCGGATGAGGCGAGAAGATCGCGACCTTTGACACCTCACGAACACCTGATCGGTCGTTCGATCAAGTGTACCCCAGACTACGAGCGCGGCGGGCCAGCATGGCTGGATTGGTGACCGACGAGCGGGTTGAGGTGGGGCAGGGTGCTTTGGCCGCGAAGGTTGGGGGTGGGAGCGCCAGCGATGATGGGGCAACGGTTGGTGATGAGGGGTTTGGTGGTGAGGGGCTTGGTGCTGAGAACTTTGGCGCTGAAGGGTTTGGCGGACACGCCAACTGGTGAACGGGCGGGTGAACGGGCGGGTGCATTGGGCGCACGCGGCAGAAACCGAGCGGCCAAGTTGAGCAGTTGCGAGGCGGCGAGGCGGGCCAGGTTGGGGTTGGTGGGTGAACCATCGGCCTTGGGCGCGATGGCGGCCTTCATCACGGATCGAAGGACTTCGATCGCTTCAAGGGCCGCGCGGCGAAGAGTGGCAAGGGTGGGATCATCGGCAGCGATCGTCATTGGGGAACCTCCTGATAGGAATGTGATTGGTATATTAATGTCAGGATTTCGTTTGGCAAGTAGAATTACGGAATACTTGACGAAATGGGTCCGTAGGAAATGGCCTGCACGTTCGGGCGGACAGCATGGGTGGACAGGCTCCGCGGCTGGCTGGGCCAGCCACTGAAGCCTGAACCGATGATGGGAGGGCTTTGGCAACGCCCGCAATTGGGTGGCCGCGAATCGAACGCCTTGATGGAAACATAACAAAATCACCTGGTCAGTCGCGCCGCTTTCTGGTACTCATGAGTTGTGATATCGGACTCTTACCATCATCCTGCAAAGCGTGTGCGGTGCGTCGAGGCGCTCATTGTTCTCGCGGCCATTTTTCTGCATTCTCTCGCCGGGTGTACGGCCTTTGAAGGTTCCAATCGCCCGGTTCCCAAAGAGGTGATGATCTCGATGGAGACTGGCGAGTGGACGCTGGTGTACGAGAAGGATGCGACTAAACTGCCCACGTGGGTTCCGGTCGTGACCGACACCCCATCAGGCCTGCGTGAAGGGTTGATTCTGATCCCGGGTACGCCTGGCTACGCAGCTGTTCTTCCTTACGGACGGCGAGCGTCTCCTGGCATGTCATCGATTCGGTTTCCAACCTTGATCTCGCCACGAGGGACTGGCTGGGAGATCTCCTTTGCCGAGTTTGGCATTACTGGCGAAACACTTTCGCAAAGCGAATCAGAACCGCTTGCAATCGCGGTACCCATAGACCCACCCGGTTTGGCCGAGCCCGGCCCAACGCCAAACGTGAAAGGTGTTGGTTATCCAAGGTGACTTATGAACATCATCGCACTATGAAAATTATTGTTTGTGTCTTCCCTTACCCTTCAATCGGCCACAGCCAACGCCCAGTCGCCTGCACCGAGCATCACGAAGTTGCCGGTCTCTGTGACGGTTGCGGCTGACGGGAGGGTTACGCTGGACTTGCGTGAGACTGCCCCAACGAGCATCGCGCTGCTTCCGTCCCTGCTCCCGGAGACTTTGCCGGTGCGGTCTACCAATTCCGAGGGCTCTTGTATAGATGGTGTCGAGTGTAGAAACACTTCAAACCGGGTATGGCATCGCCCAACAGCTCGGTATCCAGGGCTTGTGGTGCTGCTTCCAACTGGCGAGTGGATCGTTGATGAGGTGATGTTCTCGATCGAATGCGGCGGGCTTCTGCCGGGAGAATCGCGATTGATTCCCGGTTGAAAGGATGTCCGACTGGCGATCGCGATCGACACCGCAGGCGAATAGCTTGTACCTCTTCACAGAGTAGTTGCTCTTAGAAATCCGGTACTGAACTTTAACTATATCCATGCAGGAGCTCCACCGGGTGTGCAAAGCGCAGACGTATTCGCGGCCATCACTCGCGCAATCGATCAGTATTCGAACTTGTTGGTAGATGAAGCGTTCGCCGTCACATTCGAGTTTCGATGGGTCATTTTTACAGATAACTCTCTCGCTCGAGCGCTGACCACCGGGCGCGATGATCGAGCATGATCGGGACTCAATGGCGTTCGGGCAAACATGGATTTTTATCTGTTTGGACCTGACAGCGATGCCGCCGAATTTAATGTGTACGAGAATTTACCGCCAGATGGCGAGGAGATCGACTATGCGTGGCCCGGCGGGACAGCAAGCACGAACCGAATATGTCTTTCGGTGCCGCTGCTCGCAAAGTGGTATGGCGCCACTTCCGGCGACCCCATGATTATCGAGATGAACCCCAATAGAACTTGGGACTTTGATGGGCGAACTGGGACGCCAGGGATTGATGCAAATGCAATCGATTTTGAAGGAACGATCGTTCATGAACTTGGCCATCACTTTGGATTCGTTTCTGAAACTGAGAACCTCGTTGATTTTTTCTATGACTTTGTTTCACATTGGGACATCTTCCGCTTTCCGGCAAGCGTCGGACCGACAATTAGTGCTCTTGAAATGTCGTCGGCAACACGCGGAACAGAGCGCGGGGTTCCGGCGATTGCGGCAACGTCCATCAACGACCCGGCCCGCGTGTATTCCCTTGCTACAGGCGTTACTGGATTACCCGATGGACAAGCGTCACATTGGTTGGATTTCAATCCAGTTGATCCGCAATACATCGGTATTATGGATGTTGCCGGGTCTGCGCCGGGAACGTCAGACGTTGTGAACGGCGCATTCTTGCAGTCAGCCGACATTCAAGCCTTTGACCTGATGGGCTATGAGATCGATGAGGATGGCATCCCGGGTCCGGTTGGTCCACCCGCCCCGCGTTTCCCAGTTGCGGGTTCTACAGTGTCAGGTAGTGGCGGTATCACGTTTCAGTGAGATGCGGGCGTTCAAGCGGATCGCTACACCTTTGCGATGGAAGATATCGGTGTTGACGGAACCGGCCCAGCGGTGCAGTTGTTTGTGCAACGTAACATTACATCTACTGAAGTTGCTGTGCCGTCGGGAGTCATCCCGCCCGGAAGGCAGTTCCGTTGGTACGTGGCAAGTGAAAACTGGCGGGGGTATGTGCGAGTTGAGAGCACATTTACTTCGTCGGGCACTTCATGTGTCGCCGACTTCAATGGCACCGACGGTGTGACGTTGCAAGATCTGTTCGATTTCTTGACCGCATGGTTTGCGAATGACCTCAGTGCCGACGTTAATAGGGTTGATGGCGTGACGCTGCAGGACTTGTTTGATTTCCTGGGCCTTTGGTTCGCCGGTTGCTGAACATCATCACTTGAGCCGAAAGATGTCGCGAGCAACTTCAACACGTTCGGCCTTCACGTTGGTTGAGGTCCTTGTGGTCATTGCGGTGGTCGCACTGCTTGTGGCCATCATTTTGCCTGCGTTTCGGGGCGCGCGTCAATCTGCCCGTGCAACCGTTTGCCTCGGCAATCTCCGCCAACTGACGGGTTGCTGGGCAGCGTACACCGACGACTATCGTGCCTTTCCGCTGAGCTCTCAGCCGCGTCCATGGAACTTGTTGCGATTTGGTTGGGGGGGCGTGCATTGGTTCGGGGAAGATGAGAATCCGCATCAGTCTGTTCCGCGCGAGCGGCCCCTGAACTCGTATGTTCAGGATGGTGGCGACTTGATTGAGAATCGGGCTCTGGTCTTCAGGTGCCCGAGCGATGTCGGTGGCTATGGCTATCGCACACGCTCGTGGGCATACAGCAACCGCGGTGCGCCCGATGCAGACCCGGCCGATCTCGGCACCTGCTACGCCATTTTTGGAACCAGTTACGAACCGAATGATTGGATGTATTGTCAGCCGAACGATCGCGGCTTTGGGTGGGCTGGTGTTGGCATCCCCTACCCGCGCTTTCGGCCTCGCAACAACGAGTCGAACGTGGTGGTCTCGCCATCTCGATTTTGTTGTGCTCGGTGATACGGGCCAGATCGTCGGTGGTCGTTATCCGAAAGCGGAGCGCTACGCGCGCGACATGTGGACCGGGTTCTGGCACGGCGAGGAGAAAGGTCTACTCGCGTTTCTCGACGGCTCGGCCCGTCTCGAAACGATGGGGACGCCCGTGACGGCCACCTATTCACTGTTTATGGACCAATCCAAGCACTCGAGCGCGAGCTATAAGTCGCCGTATGTGCCATGAGTATCGTGCGTAGCCGGGTGGCATTCGCCCAAAGCTGCGGGCAAAGGCTCGGGGCATCGGTGGTGAAAATTGGACAGTTGGTGCCGCCTATCGCGGCTGCGCGGCGGGTTGGGTGTAGGGATCATCGGGGATCGTTTCGGGCATGATGAGGATCTCGGCCCGCTGGTTGGATTGATGGTCGCTTGCGCTGCGGGCCCTTGGCGTAACCGGGGCGTGATCGCCGGAAGAGACCAGGCGGATCTGCTCCCAGCGGACACCCTGCACGAAGAGTTCGTTGGCCGCGGCCCATGCGCGGTCGAAGGAGAGCTGGCGGGCCTTCTTGACATCTCCCCAACCCTCGAGCTTGCTGCTGTGGCCGCGAACCTCGACCATCCATCGGGTTCCCGCGGCCTGTTTGGCCATGTCGCCCACGATCTTCTTGGCGGCTTCGGAGAGTTCGCTGCCGTGGTCGGGAAACTCGACATAGCCGGCCTTGCCGCTCCAGTCGGTGGGGCGGACGGTCTGGACGTTCTGCTTGTCGCCTTCGGGGCCGGGGCGCGTGGTCTCGCCGACCTTTGATCGCTCGCGCAGGCGGCGGATCAGCGGCTGGTCTTCATCCATCATGGAATCGAGCGAGACGGGGTTGTGAAACGCTTCGCGGACGGCGATGGCGAAGTCAAGCATCTGTTCGCTGGGCTGCTGTCCGGCCGAGACGCCGGGCTCACCCTCGGTTTCGGGGCCGGTGGCCTTGGGGCCCATGTTCATGGCGAGCAGAATCACGAAGAAGCCCATCATCAGCAGCACGTTGTCGGCGAACGAGACGATCCAGCCTTCTTCGTGCTCTTCGTGGGGCGCGTGATTTGGATGGTGGTGCTTTTTCTTGTGCCCGCCGCGGGCTTGCTTGCCATGGCCATCGCCGTGGGCTGGGGCGTCGTGCTTGTCGTGGTTTTCGGCCATGGGTGAGTTCTCGCGGCGCGTGGGTGCTGATCAGGCGGCGGCTTTGAGCTTGGACCGCTGCGGGAGGGGGAGGAACGATGCCATGCGTTCGAGCGTGGCCCGGGGATTGTCTCCGGCCTGAATGGAGAGGACGCCCTGGAGCATCATCTCGCGCGTCAGGATCTCTTCAGACGAGCGGAACGCGAGCTTATCGCCGATGGGGCCGGCGATGCAGTTGGCCATGACGGTTCCGTACATGGTGGCGACGACGGCCACCGCGAGCATGTACCCCATGACGGCGATGTCACCACCGAGGCTCTTGAACATGCCGATCTGGCCGACGAGCGTTGCGACCAGTCCGAGGCCGGGGCCATAGACCTTGATGACATCGAAGAACTTCTTGCCCGAGCGGTGCCGATCCTGCATGGCCATGATCTCCATGCGGAGCGTGGCCTCAATGGCGTCGGGGTCGGTGCCATCGACGGCCATCTTGAGCCCGGCGGCGAGGAAGGGGTCTTTGATGGTGGCGATGCGGCTCTCGAGCGAGAGAATACCGTCGCGGCGTGCCTGCTCGCCCAGTTCGTACACGAGCTTGACCAGGTCCATGACCGGGATGGCCTTGTGGAACATGAACCGCTTGATGTAGCCGCCGACGCAGACGATGCGATTCATCGGCATCGCCATCAGCAGCGCGGCGATGGTGCCGATGAACACCATGATGAAGCCCTTCTCGGACCATAGCGACATGAGGTCGCCGTGGGTGGCCATCCAAAAGACCAGGCCGAGGGCGCCGAACATCAGGGCTGAACCGATAACGCTGGCTTTGTCCATGTGCGGGCTCCGGTCGCGATCGCGGAAGCGGTCGCGCCTGAGCAGTATCGGAGGGCGCGCCGGCATTCTTGATGCCGCGGGCGAGCTATCGGTGCGGCGCAGACGGCACAGGCCGCAGAGCCGTCCGGCCGGGCGATGCAAGGTGCGAGAACCAGAGCGCTTTCAGGCGTTGCGAATTGTATGAGCGCGGTGGCGGAAGTGGTTGGTGGTGGTGGTGCCCGAATGGTGTGGGCAGGGTCAATCGCGGCTAAGACAGCGTCCGTGCGAAACTGCAAAGACCAAGTTAACGCGGACATGCGACCCCCGATCTTCTCACAACGCGCTCGGGGCAGCGGGCTTGTGGCGGGGGCTTGTGGGTGATTGTCACGATCGCTCCCGATCCGTATGATCTCGCTTGGCACCGCGGCTGCGGGCAGGGCGGCCACGGCGGCTGGAAAGCCGACGCTGGGGTTCTCTGGTCGAGTCTGGCGGGGCGAGGGTGATGGAGAATGATGAGCACAAAGGCCCAGATCAGCGCGTGTGTGCATGTCCTGTCATCGGGCGGGGCGGTGGTTGCGCCGGTGGAGGGCGTGTATGCGCTGGTGGTGGGTGCGGCGAGCGATCAGGCGCGACGCTTGCAAAGCCCGACGTGGTTGTGTGCGGATGGTGAGCAGATGGCGGGCGGATTGCCGCCCCATTCAAACCCGGTGCATCGGCGGTTGGTGCGAAGGCTTGCGCCCGGGCCAGCGATCTTTGTCGTTCCCGAGATCTGGCGTGTGCAGGGTTTGAAAGATGTTCGCCTGGCGCGCGCGACGAGCCATCCGGCAACCGGCGGCGCGGGAATCGCGGGTGGGGCCGGGGGATTGACCGCGGCGGTGAAGGGGGCGTTGGTGTGTGCAGAGTTGGGTGAAGACCTGGAAGAATCGCTGGCCGCGGCGGGGCGGATGGGGATCGAGGTTGGGTCGGTGATCAGTGATGCGCCGATGGGACGTGTGTTGGCGACGATGATTGAGCTGATGGGGAATGTGGGGGGAAGTGATGGGGCGGGTGAGGGCAGGACACCACCTGGGAAAGGAGTGCCACCGGGGAAAGCCTTCAGGGTGTTGCGGGCGGGCGGGTATGAAGAGCGGTTTATTCGCAAGCAACTGGGGATGACGGTTTTGTTTGTTTGCACGGGGAATACGTGCCGCAGCCCGATGGCGGAGGCGATTGCGACGGGACTGGCGGCGAAGCTGGAAGGGGCGGGCGCGGGGGGTGTGGAGATTCGGTTTGGGTCGGCGGGAACGGCGGCGGGGATGGGCGCGCCGGCGAGTGAGGGGGCGGTTGAGGCGGTGCGGCGGCTGGGGGTGGGCGGGAGTGGCCTGAGCGGGCACCGATCGCGTCCACTGTCGAGAAGATTGATCGCCGAGGCGGATGTCATCTATACGATGGGCAGGTCGCACCTGCACGCGATTCTGGATCTGGAACCCGATGCGGAGCGGAAGGTGCAGATGCTTGATCCGGAAGCGAACGATGTTCAAGACCCGGTGGGCATGTCGCAGGATGTGTATTCGCAGACGGCGGGGCGCATCATGAAGTTGATTGAACGTCGGCTGAAGGAGCTTGGCCTATGAAACTGGCGTTAAGCACGGACCACCGCGGCGTTGGGGCAAGCCGGCAGCTTGCGGATCGGTTGCGCTCGATGAACCATGAGGTCATGGTGGTGGGCAACCTTTCGGGCGAGACGTGCGACTACCCGGACCCGGCGTATTTGGTGGGCGAGCTGGTGCGCAAGGGGGAAGTGGACCTGGGGATTCTGCTCTGCGGATCGGGGATCGGGATGAGTATCGCAGCGAACAAGGTGAAGGGTGTGCGGGCCGCGTTGGTGCATGATGAACTGACGGCGGAGATGAGCCGCTCGCACAACGATGCGAATGTGCTGTGTCTTTCGGCGGATTTGCTGGGTCAGCGGTTGATCGAGAAGATCGTGGATATCTGGCTGGGGACGAGCTTCATGGGCGGGCGGCACGAGCGACGGGTGAAGAAGATCAGCGCGATTGAGGAGGGGAAGGACCCCACGGCTTCTTAATGGTTGGGGCGTGGTGGGTGGTGCGGGTTGTGGTAAACTCTTTGAGATCGGGTCCGGACTGGGATGGGGCGTACATCCAGCGATTCCTCGGAACAACGGATGATCACACGTTCGCCACGCCGGGGGACTATTCATTTGCGCCCGGTCCGTTCCGTCAGGTTGATCTGGGTGGCGACGGGCTGAGCGACATCTACAACCGTGATGAGCGCGAGGTGCTTCGAGCCATCTCCGACGATGTTCTGACGCTGCCCACGATCGCGGGGCTGACGATTATGGCGAACGACCCATTGACAGCGCGGCGGCGGTTGGTGGCAACGGGCGTGAGCGACGATACGGGCGTAACGAATGTCAACTTCTTCCACGACAGCAATAGCGACGGTGTGCTGGGCGAGCAGGACACGTTTATTGGGAACGATAGCGTTGACGATGGGGGTGGCGTGTTCAGCCGGGGGCTGCAAGGCGACCTCACGTACGGCGGCTCGGGGAGCCAGACTTTCTTCGCGCGGGCGCGCGATCCATTCGGCTTTCTCGGCGTGGCCATAGCGGTGGAGGCGGTGCTTGCTGGGCCGGTCGAGCCACAGGCGATCGACCCCACCGTGCTTGGGCCAGCGACGCTGGCGCTTGGCGGGCCCACCGACGGTGGTGGCGACCTCGCGCCGGCTGCCGGCCGCTGTGGCGGACTTCACCGGCGATGGGCAGCCGGACCTTGAGGTTGCTCAGGTCGGGTCGCACACAGGCTTGGAAGCCTGTGCCACCTACCGCACACAGGCTTGGAAGCCTGTGCCACCTACCGGTCGAGTTCGGCCGCGACGACGTTGATCGAGCCGATGATGGCGACGATGTCGCTGAGCATGTGGCCTTCGGTGATCTTGCTGATGATCGAGTAGTTCATGAAGCAGGGTGGTCGGACACGGACGCGCCAGGGGCGCGGGCCGCCATCGGCGACGATGAAGTAGCCGAGCTCGCCGTTGGCGGTCTCGACGGAGGAATAGGCTTCTGCAATGGGGGATTTCCAGCCGCGATTGCTCATGATGAGCTGGAAGTGCTGGATGAGACCCTCGATGGAGCCGTAGACATCCTTCTTCGGGGGCTTGACCATTTTGCCATCGGCAAAGGCATCGACCGGCCCATCGGGAATGTTGTCGATGAGCTGGCGGATGATGTCGATCGATTGCTTGATCTCTTCGCAGCGGACGCGGTAGCGCGCGTAGCAATCGCCCTCGTGCGCGATGGGCACCTTGAACTCGACGGCCTTGGCCCCGTTGTTGTCCCAGTTGTCCTTGTAGCAGAGGTACGGAAAGTCCTTGCGGACATCGCGTGCGACACCCGAGGCACGGGCCATCGGGCCGGTGAGACTCCAGCCGATGGCCTCTTCCCTGCTGATGACGCCGATGTCCTTGGTGCGATCGATGAAGATGCGGTTCTTGTTGACGAGCGCTTCGAGATCGCCGAGCGAGGCGTGGATGTCGTCGAGGCAACCCTTGGCGAGCTTCTGAAAGATGGCGGTGTCGGGAAGGTCGTGCATCAGACCGCCGACGCGCGTCCAATCGGGGTGGAAGCGCTGGCCGGAGATGTAATCGATGAGGTCATAGATCTTCTCACGCGGGTTGAAGGCGTAAAGAAAGCCGGAGATGCCGCCAAGGTCGAGCGCGGCCGCGCCGACGCAGAGAAGGTGGTTCTGGATGCGCCCGAACTCGGACATGATCGTGCGCAGCACCTTGCATCGCGGCGTGATATCAATACCAAACAACTGCTCGGCGGCGTGGTGCCAGGCGATGTCGTTGGCGATGGGGCTGAGGTAATCCATCCGTGAGACGATCGTGACGTACTGGTTGTAGTCAAGATGCTCGGCGAGCTTTTCAAAGCCCGAGTGCAGGTAGCCGATGTGCGGCGTGCAGCGGGCGATTCTCTCGCCGTCCAGCTCAAGAACCAGGCGCAGCGTGGTGTGCGTGGCGGGGTGCTGCGGACCGAAGTTGAGCACCCACCGCTCGCCGGTATCGACGTGGGTCTTGAGGTAGTCGGTGGACTCGATATCGACGCCGAAGCCTTGCTCGGGCTTGAGGGTGAAGGGCATAGTCGGGGAGTATACGAGCCCTGCACGCGGGTGTGGGCGGGTCAAAGAGAGGCCGGGTGAATCAACTTCCACGAACGTTCGCGGGGTCTGCTATCCTCGGCGCGTTCCATGCCAGCACGCACACCGAACATTTCGGCCTGGGTTTCGCGATGGCACGTTGTGCTTGTGCTCGCGGCCTGTCTGCTGGTCTTCTGGATCGGGCTGGGCGATCGTCCGTTTGCCGCGAGTGAGGGCCACCGTGTGGTGCCCGGCTGGACGATGCTTGAGTCGGGCGACTGGTGGCACCTCGATATGTTCGGGCAGACCTATGTGCGCAAACCGCCGGGGATGCCCTGGGCGATTGCTGGGTTATCGTCAATTTTCGGGCAGACGGAGTTTGGCGCGCGCAGCGCATCCGCGCTCGCCTCGACACTCGCAGCGTTGCTGGCGATGGTCTTTGGCGCGCGGTGGTTTGGTGCGAGGTTCGGAGTGGTGTGCGGGCTGATGCAGGCGACGCTGCCGCTGTTGTGGTTGCCGGGTCGGACTGCGGAGATCGAAGCTCTGCACAACCTTGGTGTGCAGATGGCTTCGCTGGCGATGATGGATCTGGTGCTGAGCGGAACCGCGGCGGGGGCTTGGCTGCGGGGGCTTGGTGCCGCACCGAGTGCGGATGATGACCCGATGCGCATCGGCCCGGCGGGCGGGAGCGATGCCGACGGACTGCGGCCCGCGGCGCTGCGGTTGGTGATGATGATGCTCGGCGCGGCGGGGATTGTGGTTGCCGGTCTTGCCAAGGGACCGGCGGGCGCACCGGTCTTGATCGGCACGCTGATCGGTGGTGCGCTGGCGATGCGATCGTTCCGCGCGCCGGCGCGGGTCTTGATCGTGCTGGCCATGGCCATCGGCGGGGGCGTGCTCTGGGTGTTTGCGCGAAAGATCCTTGCGGCGAACAACGATCCGGGCGCGATCCGGCAGGGGAGCGATGACTTTCTCTGGACGCAGGGCGTGGGGAAGGTGCTGCTGATGGGGCCGACGGCGTTTGTCAGCGCGATGCCCGCGGCGTTGGCCTTCGTCTTTGTGTGGGGTGGGAACGCCAGGCGCGAGGCGGGTTTGAGCGGGTCGGGTGCGACACGGCGCGCGTATGGCGTAGCGAGACTGCTGGCGTATACATGGGCCGCGACGATGGTGGTGATGACGGTGATGGGTGTGGGCAATGCGCGGTACGCGATGCCCGCGGCGTTTGTCTTCCCGATGTTGTGCGGGTATGTCGTGCGCGGCGTGTGGGGCGCGCACGCGAGCTTTGGCAAGAGTCGGCGCGAGTGGGCGCGGGCGTTGACGTTCAAGAATCCGACGAGCTGGGTGGTGGTGCTGTGCGTGGCGGCGGTGCTGGGCGGAAGGTTTGCCGCGCGGCGTGCGCAGAGCGATGATCCGCGTGAGGCCGCGCGCGTGATCGCTGAGGCCTTTGGCAGCGCGGGGGCGGGCGAGGTGTGGGCGGATGATCTGATCGAGGCGCGCCCGGATGTGCTGCTGTATGCCGAACGCGGCACGCAGGGGGCGATGAACGTGCTGTGGAAGAAGTCGGAGATGGTGCAGACCCGACTGCCGCCAACGGGCGCGTTGATCGTGCTGCGAACCGACAAGGAGAGCGGCGAGCGGCGGCGCTATGGCGAGGCGATCGCGGATGGAAAGCTGATTCTCGTGCGGGAGGGACGGTTGGGGAAGTATGGGTTTGAGGTGTATCGGGTGAGGTGAGGCGAGGTGATGGATAACAGTTGTATTCCTGGGTACAACGTGTGCCAAACCCTCCCCCTAGTCCCCTCCATCTGGGAGGGGGGAACGATCAGGCGCGCACGAAGCAGGCTCTCAGACGGTGTTGCGGGGGCGACTCTTCATCGAAGTAGTTGTCGATGGCGCGGGTGGGCTGCCAGCCTTCGGAGGCGAAGAGGTTGAGCAGCTCGCTGGGCGCGAGCGGGTAGGGCGGGCCTTGCAGGTGCTCAAGAGGTTCATGCTCATCGCGCCCGCGTGCGATGGTGAGCATGAGGCCGCGTGGGCAGGCGAGTTGGGCGATGGCTCGCACGAAGGGGTGACGCAGCGTGGGCTTGGCGGACTGGATGGTGTAGGCCTCGATGACGAGGTCGAAGCGATGTCGAGTGCGCGAGGGCATGTCGAGCAGATCGCCGACGAAGAAGGCCTCGGCATGGGTGGGGAACCGCTTGCGTGCCCAATCGATGGCGGTGGGAGCGATGTCAAAGCCGCTGGCGTCGAAGCCGCGATTGATGAGCTCGATGACATCATCGCCAAGCCCGCACCCGACGACGATGGCGCGGGCACCGGGCCGGAGCCTGCCAGCGGCCTCGGCGTTGAGCCAACTCACGAGCGACGGGTTGGGTTTGGCATCGGCCCATGGAATGCGCGAGGCATCACCCTCGGCTTCGCGATAGACGGCCTCGAAGTGGAGAGCGATCAATGCACTGTCGCTGGCGAACTTCGGTTCAACGACGGATGCGGATGAGGATTGAAGAGCGGAGGATGCGGAGGTCGGGGGGGTCACGGCGGACATGGTTCCAGCCTCCTGGTCAGAGACGGTCGGAACACACCCGACCATCGGCGTGAGAATCACGCCCGGAGGTGGTTGGGGCAGGATCAGTCTACCACGAACTGGCCCGGAGTGATAGTGGCAAAGTGGGTTGACATCGGAAAGCCGCCACAAAAACACAGAGGCCCGCATACCAATGGCTCTCGGAGGCGGAGAGCCGATCGGGATACGGGCCTTGTGCTCACGAAGCGTCGAGAATGGGTCTCGAAGAGGTTTTGCGGTCAGTACACGACAGTTACCTATACGGTGAGGGGAGAGGAGGTGTTCCTGATTTCAGGCCGGTGTTCGCGGGGTGCGGGATGGCCATCGCCGGGCAGATGGAGGTGGGAATACTCAGCAGCCAGCAAAGTAGGCGGTGAGGAAGTCGAAGATGTCCTGCACGGAGATGCCGCCAATACCGTTGAAGTTGCCGCGTGGATCGTTTGCAAAGTAGAACCCGAGGAAGTCGAAGATGTCTTGAACGGTGATGGAGCCGCTGTTGTTGATATCGGCGGGGCAGGGCTGGCCGTAGAAGAGCAGGGCGCGGATGTTGTCGGGGAAGGCCTGACCGGAGTTGACACCATCGATGAGGATGGAGGTCTCACCCGCGTCGTTGAAATCACCATCGGTGTTGAGATCGGTGGCGAGGATGATCTCGTCAACCGCATCGCTGCCGTTGCTGGAGATGGCGAGCCGTGAGGGACCGATGGTGATATCGAATGAGTTGGCCATGGCCGCGGGGGGCACGAGCAGAGAGAGGTTGGACTCGGCCCAGACCATGACGGCCTCGGAAGCCGAGTTGATGGACCCGCTGAGGTCGGAATCGACAAGGCGATAAACATCCTGCATCTGGCCGCCGGATGAATCGCTGACGTAGATCGCTGATCCGTCGGTGACGGCGGTGAAGGAGACGGGCGCGGTGAATGCGGCATCGATGTAAAACTCGGTGACCTCGCTGAGCGTGATGGAGCCGCTGTTGTCGGAATCGGTGGCGCGGAGGATGGCGTTGGTGAGTGAGCCGCGGAAGTCGGCCCAATGGCAGGTGTTGCCGATGAAGCTCATGCCGAAGGGGCCGAAGTTGCCGAAGAGGGCTGAGATATCGCACCAGGTGGTGGATTCGCCCACGTCATCGGCATCGCCATCGCCGTTGAGATCAATAAGGCGGTAGATGGCATCGGGCGTTGGCGAGTTGTTCGAGGTGAAGTAGATCGCGCCGGCGGCATCTTCGCCGATGCCGTTGGGGGTGAGGATGGGGATGAGGCTCAGGTTGGACTGGCTGAAGAAGATGGTGGCCTCGCCAGCGTCGAGCGCATCACCATCGCGGTTCAGATCGCGAAGGGCGTAGATCTGGTGTGTGTCGCTGTCGGGCGCGAAGACGGTGCCATCGCTCCGCTGATACAGGGCGAAGATGGTTCCGGCGGGTGTGGGGAAACCCGCGGCGTTGGTGCCATCAAAGAAGACGGTCGCTTCGCCGGCATCGTTCGCCTCGCCATCGCCATTGAGATCGCGCACGAGGTAGAGCTTGTCGAGGGTGATATCGGAGACGATGATGCCCGCGGTGCGGCGCGCGATGGGCATGGGGTCGGCCATTGCGCACGCGCAGACCAGGCCGATCGAGGTGCAGAACGCGAACAGGTGCGGGATCGGACGATTGTGGGAAGACCGTTTCATTATCGATACTCCGTATGAATGCAGCGGTGGCCAAACCGCTGACAAGGAACAGGTGTACATCATAGTTTGTTGCACGCTCAAACCGCGGCCAGCAAGGCGGCGAAAGGTGTGATCGCACGAAAAAGGCGGGCGATCCGAGGATCGCCCGCCCTGTCGATTTGAAGGACGCTCACGGGTTCAGCCAAGATCAGCAGGGCGTGAACCAGGCGTTGAGGAAGGCGAAGAGGTCTTCGAGAGCCACACCGGGGAACTGATCAAACTGTGCGGAGGGGGATTGGGCGAAGAAGGCGGTGAGGTAGTCGAACAGGTCCTGAAGAAGGATGGTGCCATTCTGGTTGAAGTCGGCCCTGCAGCAGGGGCTGAGGTTGTTGCCCTGAACATTGCAGACGGTGTTTGCACCGCTGAAGCGTGTGCCGGGGCCGGTGCAGGCGGCGGCCGCGAGCACCGAGCACTGGGTCTGGTTGCAGCACGCACCCGATGCGACAGCACCTGAGCACGGGGTTGGGGTGCCGAGGTTGTTGACGACAACTCCGAAGGAGTCGATGGTGCCGATATCCAAACCGGCGTGGTCAGAGACATCAACCGACCAGACGCCGTTGGCCATGATGCCGGCGAAGGTGGTGGCAAGGCTGGAAGGGGCGTTGGCGCAGCCTGCGGGGCGGAAGGTGCCGGGAGGAAGGACGGCGGCAGCATTGGCGATGGCCGCGTCATTGAGGGTCAGCGAAGCGTTGTCATCGAAGACGAAGAGGCCGTTGATGTCATCGCCCTGGCTGCCATCAACATCGACGCAGGCTGCACTGCCTGCGCGAACGGCGAGATCGGCGACGGCGCCGTTGGGGGCGCGGAGACGGATCGTGAGGTCGCCCACGAAGGTATGGGTGAGGCCGACGAAGACCTTGACGCTGGTGACGGGCACGGCGTCGGTGACGGTGAAGTCACTGGAGACGACGGTCGGACCGCCGCTGTAGTCGGGAATGGCGACCTGGGTGGTGTTGGTGTTGGCAGGTGTACCGCCGCAATCAACGCCAGCACCCTGCCATGTGCCGCTGATGGCCGTGCAGGCGGCGGCGCCCGAGACGATGGTGCAGGTGTTGCCGATGCAGCACGCGCCGGGGGCGGGTGTATAGGTGAAGGCAAGGTTGAACTGGGCGAGGGGGACGTTGGCCGAGTTGGCCTGACCGACGAGGATGTGGTGCTGCGTTCCGGCCTGAAGCTGGAAGGCGGGTGAAGGCTCGGCGGTGCTGCAGAAGATTTCGGAGCCAGCGCAGCCGCCGCTGAAGATGGCGAAGACCACGTCGTTGGCACCGGTCTCGTTCATCACGATGGTGCCGGTCTCGGCGGGTGTGAAGGTGTACCAGACGCCGAAGGCGGTCTCGAAGTCGGCGGCGTTGTTGCAGGCGACATCGACATCGCCGGTTGCACCACCGGCGGTGACCTGAGTGTTGAAGGGCATGGCGGGGATGGCCTGTGCGTTCTGGCAGAGGTCGTTGGCGGGGGCGGGGGGCGGCGGTCCACCGGAGACGTTGAGGACGTAGTTGCCGACATTATTGTTGTACCCAGCGACGCGGATAAAGATCTGCTCGCCAGCGCTCAGGTTACGGACGAGCAACGAGAGAAGGCCCGTGCCACCATCGTCATCGCACGCGAGTTCGGTACCGCCGCAGGCATCAAAGAGCGCGAGGGTGGTATCCAACCCCACGGTGCCTTCGGTATCGAACTGGAAGGTTCCGGCCTCGGCGGTGGTGAGCTTGTACCAGACATCAAACGTGTCCTGGAAGGCGCACGTGGTGATGTCGGTTCCGCCGGCGGCGAGGTTATCGCCGAGGGTCGAGCTGTTGGGAGCGACGGCAAAGGCCCCCGAACATTCGTCATTGATGAAGGGGGGAAGCTCCGTGAAAGTCAGGATAAAGGCCGCGGGCGGCACGGCGGCGGGAGTAGCGCCGAAAATACCCACGAGGATGTAGTAAGTCTGGCCACCGGAGAGGTTGAAGGACGCGGTATCGGCGGCGTTGCTGATGCAGGCAACTTCAGAAAGCGCGTTGCAGGAGCCGCTGAAGAGGGTGATGACCGCGTCGAGCGCACCGCTCTCGGCGATGCGGATGCGAGTATCGGCCGCAGGGGTGTAGCGGTACCAAATTCCGTTGTTGGTCGCGAAGGCCCCGGCATCGTTGCAAGAGGTATCGATGTCTTCGGTCGCCCCGAGAACTTCGACGGTGGCGTTGGCGGGAAGCGTGGTGATGAGCGTGGCAGCGGCGCAGGTATCGTTGGCCGGGGGAAGAACTTCGGCGAATGAAAGGCTAATGGTGCCGGGGGGAAGGACGATTGGCGTGGCGCTGAAGATGCCGACGAGAATGCGGTAGGTCGTACCCGCACTGAGGCTGAAGACGGCGGCATCGTTCGCGTTCACACACGAGACTTCGCTGAGGCTGTTGCAGTCACCGCTGAACAGCGTGATGACCACGTCCAGACCGGAGGACTCGGTGACCACCAACTGGGTGTTGACCGCGGGGTTGATCTTGTACCACGAGCCGTTGTTAGTCTCGAAGGCCCCGGCATCGTTGCAGGAGGTGTCGAGGTCCGGAGTCGCACCCTGGGAGTCAACGTTGATCACCAGAGGGAGCGTGGCGAGGCTGGCCGCGCCTTCGCAAAGGTCGTTCGCGGGCGGGGGCGGGGGAGGCGTTCCGCCAGCGACGTTGAGACGGAAGGTGTTCTGCGCCCCGTTCCAGCCCGCGACGCGGATGAAGATTTCCTGTCCGCTGGTGAGGGTGTATTGGAGGAGCGAGAGGAAGCCGGTGCCGCCATCGTCATCACAGGCGAGTTCACCACTTTCGCAAGCGCTGAACAGACCGAGCGTGGTATCCATGCCCACTGTGCCCTCGGTATCAAACTGATAGCCAGCATTGCTGGGCGCAACAAAGCGGAACCAGACATCGTTGATGTCGCCCGCGCCAGCGCAACTGGTCAAGTTGGTGCCAGTGGCCCCGACGTTGGTTGCGGTGGTGCTGCTTGGTGTGGCAACGGTGATGATGCCAGCACAGGTGTTGTTGACCGGTTGGGCCAACGTCACCGCGGGCATGAGAGCGGCCCCGGCGCAGGCCGCGAGAACGGCGCGCACGCACTTCCTACGAACATTCAACATGACTTCTTCCCTTCTTTACGCCCAGAACTGGGGCAGTGTGAACGAACGACCAGACCCTTCACGTTCAATAATGCGCGATGCACGGGCTTCATGCAAGTTGAACATACCCATATAGCGGTTCTTCATAACGGAAACAAGGCGAAACGATGGACAACGTCCGAAAATACACCAGTCGGACGGATCTTGTACGGGTACCGAGGTGGCCAAGCAAAGTCCACCTGATAAATCGTGCATGATGGCCGATATAACCGGCTTTCCTCCGAAGTTTCCAGTTTTCTGATGTATGAACCTGCAATCGGTAGCGCAAGCATGGCTGGCCGCAAGAGTCAGCAGCCTGCGAAGTAGGCGGCGAGAAAGTCGAAGAGGTCTTGAACCGAAAGCACTGGGGGGACGTTCGAGCCGTTGATGTTGGCGGCCAGACTTCCAGAAAAGTATGCGGCGAGGAAGTCGAACAGATCTTGTACGGAGAGCGGTGCGCCGGGGTTTTTGTTGAAGTCTGCCAGACAGCATGGCGTGGTATTGTTCAGGCCAAAGATGTTGCATGAAGTACCCGGGCCGATGAAGATCGTGTTCGGACCTGTGCAGGCCGGAGCGGTTGTGAGTGAGCAGGTTGAACCGAAGCAGCAGGCGCCCGCGAGCACACCACCGGGGACATTGATGCTGATGTCGAGATCGGCCCCACCATCGAAGCGCCCGACATCGGCGATGACGAGGTAATAAGGTGTGCCCGCCACGACCATGGGGAGCTGCGCAAGATCGAACGTGGCCACCGGCGGGATGGTTGGGTTGAGGCAGGCCAGTTGGGTGAGGCTTCCGCAGGCACCCGAGAGCAACATCAGCAACGAGTCAGAACGCACCATGCCCATCTCGGCGCTGATCTGGCCGGTGAGCGTTCCGCTGGTTGCGGGGATAAAGGTGAACCAGACGGCGTTGTCGGCCGCGTCGTCGGCGAGGGCTTGAACCGTGTTGCACGAACCGGGCGGAGCATCCGGACGTGCGCCGCCCGAATAGAGCGACTTGGAGAGCGCGCCTGTGACGGTGAGAGCGGTCTGGCAGGTATCGGGCACCGCTTCGAGCGCGGCCATCGGGCCTGCGGCGTTGAGCCGAAACTCGCCGGTGAGGTTGCCAAACCCCGAGACGCGGAGCTTGTACGCAACGCCCGCGGCGAGATTCGCCCTGAGAAACGAGAGGTAGTTGTCATCGTCGGAACCATTGAGCGCGACGATATCGTCGTTGCACGCCAGCAGGGTTGCAGGCCAGAGCGGCTGCACGATGGCCGTTAGCTCATCAGGACAGCCCTGGAAGATTGCGAGCGTGGTGTCATCGTTGCCGATCGAGCCGAGGGTATCGAAGGTGTATTGACCACTGACCAGCGGCGTAAAGGTGAACCAGACATCCAACTCGTCGGTGTTGCCGCAGGGGGTGATGTCGGCACCGGTCGAGAGATCGCTGTTGCCGAGCACCGTGCCGGGGCTGGAAGGGATGGGCTGGGCGTGGGCACAGGCATCGTTGCTCGGAGGCAGGAGCGGCTGGTCTGTGATGTTGAGCCTGAAGAGGCCGGTGGCCGTGCCCGCGTTCACACACGGCGCGCTCGGAGGACAGTTGGTGTTGAAGGCGACGCGGATGAGCACCACCTGGGCCGGGGCCATGGTGTAGGTGATGCGTGAGTTGAGCAACTGGCCGCCATTGTCGTCGCAGGCGAGGGCCGCGCCACCCGGGGGACACGCGCTGAAGAGGCTCAGGGTCGTGTCGCCGCCGTTGCCGTTGATGTCGGGGGTTCCGTCGGTGCTGAACGTGAATGTGGTGCTTGTCGCGCGCGTGTTGGTGAAGCGGAACCAGACATCGAGGGTGTCATCTTCTGACCCGACACAGATGGAAGAGCCGAGGTCCGAAGTCGAGCCGATGGTGGTGCCGACGTAGCTGCCGACCGCGCCGCTGGTGAGGACGCGGGCACTGACGCACTGGTTGTACGACGGATTCGGAACCGGACAGGGGTTTGGCCCACAGACCGCGCTGGCTATCGAGAGTTCCTGCGCGTTGCAGAGTTGAACCGTGCTTACCGTGCGGCAGGTACCCGTGGTGGTGCAGCAGACACCGACCTGCGCAGTGGAACTGTTGATGTACGCTGCGAAAATGGCCGCAACGAACGCTGGCCAGTTGTACACACCGCGCATCACCCGCATCCGTCGCGATCTCCTTGGAAGGCTGAGTGTACTTCGTGTCCGAGACCAACGGCGATGCGTGTGAACATGGTAATTGTGCGGGTTCGCGTGAAGCGCGCATGAAAGAGGGCGACCCATTGTGTCGGGTCGCCCTTGGGAAGGAAGAGGGCAAGTTGGAAAGGGGAAGAGAAGAGGCCCGTTCTTCTGATCAGCAACCACCGAAGTACGCGGTCAGGAAGTCGAAGATATCCTGAACGGTGTTCGCGCCGCCGGTGTCGTTGGTATCCGCACAGGCGTCGCCCGAGAAGTAGCCGGTGAGGAAGTCGAAGATGTCCTGCACCGAGGTGGGCGATCCGGACTTGTTGTAGTCGCCGCGGCAGCAGGGTGCGGTGAAGCTGAAAGGCGTGCAGACGGTGCCGGTGCCGGCGAACGATTTGTTGGTGCCGACGCACGCGGCGGCGGAGGTGAGCGAGCAGGTAGCGCCGCAGCAGCACGCGCCGTTCTGGGGAATCTGGATTCGCAGGAAGGCCTGGTTGCTGTCGGCAAGACCCACGGTACACGCGGCCGCGCCGGTGCGGATGCGGGCGTTGAAGTAGAGCCAGCCATCATTGCTGAGGAACATGCGATCGTCGCGGAAGGTGCCGATGTAGGCATCATCATCAACAAGGCCGTTGCCATTGACATCGATCGGGTCGTTCTCACGCACAAGGATGGATTGACCGTTGAGGGCGAGGAGAGCGTTGGAGGCGGTGCTCACCGCGCCGTTCGAGCCGATCCAGGTTCCGGCGACGACCGAATCGCCCACGCCGTTTGCGACGTACCCAAAGAAGGTCTGGGAATAGATGCCGTCATCCCAAAGTCGGTTGGAGCCAGTGACCACGGGTTGGCCGGTCTTGGTGACCACCGCGCCGTTGCGGACGACCCAGTCAAAGGCGAGGCCCGCCGTGGTGGTGCCGTAGGCGAGCCAATCGCCGTTGTTGGACTGGTTGTTGTAGGCGATCACGGCGATCGGATCGCTGAATCCCGGAAGTGTGTCGCTCTCGCGAAGGACCACGTTGCCGTTGAAGACGAAGATGTCGTCGTTGGTCGTCGCGCTGTTGAGCAGGCCAGCGAGCGTGTAGCTCACCACACCGTTGACGCTCATACCTTCGCCGACGTTGCCGCTGATGATCTGCGGAAACGAAGTCTTGTAGGACTCTGATGCTGAGCCGGGGATGGTGGTGCCCTCCTGACCGATCACCAGTGCGCCATCGTTGTCAAAGACCGCGGTGTCGTTGGAAGTGCCACCCGTGCCCGCGAGCGTCGCGAAGAACGAAGTCTGCCCGTTGTTGCGAATGGCGTAGGCGGAGTTGGCACCGGAGTAGGTCACGCCGCCGCCGATGGCGGTCGCTGCGTCACCCTCGCGGGCGACAATGGTGAGCACTATCCCCAGACCCCTGACGATGACATCGTTGGTGGTGGCCGCGGCGGATGTGGTTGCCGAGAAGACGTATTGGCCTGAATCGTTGATGCCCATGCCGTAGTCGAACTCGCCGAAGGTCTCACCGGGTGTGAGCTCGGTGACACCCTCTTGCACGACAACCTGCGAGGTGAAGGGGTTGGTGGTACCGACGATCAGCACACGGTCCTGAGTGGTGGCCAGATCGGTATCCACCGAAACAATGTAGTGCTGGCCGTTGGGGCTGAAGAATGGACGCGAGAAGGACTCGGCCGAGGGTGGGATGTTGGCACCGGCAAACGCGCCGCTGGCGGGGAGGAACGATGTGCCGCTGGAAGCGATATCGCTCAGCAACACCTGCGCGGCGATGGGTGCAGCAGGAATGACGACCACGGCCTGGGTAACGGCGTTGTTGGTGGAGACCGGATCGAGCTGATCACTCGTGACGGCTGCCCTGAGGGATTCGGTGCCGCCCGACGAGGTGCCATCGACCTGCAAGATCGTGTTGAAACCGACAAGTATGGTGCCGAGGTTGACCGTCAGTGTGCCGCTGCCGAATGAGCCGGAGGGCGTGGAAGCGGTGAAGCCAAAGGGTGCTGGAACGGCGACGGTGACCGTCACGTTGGTTGCATCAAACGGACCTGAGTTCGCAATCGTGTAGACGGTGGAAAGCGCAGAGCCGGGGGTCGTGCCGCAGGGGACTGGCGAGGTAACGACGATCGAGACGTTGGCCTGCGGCGGGCAGGGATTCGGGCCGGTACACGCCACACCGTTGCCTTGATACGTGCCGCCACTCGTGGCGCAGGCGGTCGCGACAACCGTTGTGCAGTTGCCGGTGGTGTTGTTGCAGCAGGCACCGCTCGGGGGGCATGGGCTGGGCGAACAGGCGGTGCCATCACCCTGGTAGGTGCTGGTCGAGACCGAGCAGGCGGCTGAGTTGGCAACGGTCGTACATGCGCCGCTGGTATTGTTGCAGCACGCGCCCGCGGTCGATGTGGTGACGAGCACCGGGAAGGTGCCGCCGACCGAGGTGGTTGATGAAGCCTGAACACGCAGGTAGTACGTCGTGGGGGCGGTGAGGAAGACGAAGTCGATCCGCGCGGCCAGCGTGCTGCTGGCGCCGGTGCCGCAGACGACCGTGTCGGTCACGCCGCCGACGCAGGTGTCATCATCGCAATCGATGATGGTCATACCGGATGGGTTGTTGCAATCACCGGTGAGGACCGTCAGTTCATCGTCAAAGGTTGCGCCACAGGTGCTGATCGCGTAGTAGCCGCTGGTCGCGGGCTGGAAGGTGTACCACACGGCCTTGGCAGGGGTGGCTTGGCAAGTTGAGGCCGGACCATCATTGGTGCTGGTGGCCGAGCCGAGTTGGCCCGTGACCGAGACATTCAGCGAGACACCCACAGCGTTGCACGCCAGATCGTTGCCGGGCGGGGCAACCGTGGTGCAGTAGTTGACCGGTGTGCAGACCTGCCCGGTGGACCATGATGAACCCGCGCCGCAGCCGACCACCGTGGTGATGGAACAGGCGAAGGTGCAATCGTTGCAACACGCACCCGTCGCGGCACATGGGCTGGGCACGCAGACCGAGTTATCGCCGCTGTAGGTCGAACCCGATGGACAGTTAAGGGCACCGAGCACCGTGCTGCACGCGGCGGTGTTGTCGTTGCAACACGCACCACTGGTGCAGCCGCCGGGCGAAGTTGTGCCGCTGAAGCGGGGCGCGGGGACCAGCGAGCTGAAGTCGGCCACGTTGTTGTCGGTATCGGTACACCCGCCCGCGCCGCGATAGACCGCCAGCCCGCTGCCGGTGGCCGAGCCCGCGGGCGCGCGACCGAGACCTTCAATGCAGGTGCCACTTGTGCCATAGGTCACCAGATCGACGAGGCTCGCGTCGATGGGGGGACAGACCACCGCGCCGATCGCCGTCGTGGTGTTGCGTAACGCCACCTTGCCGGTGGTTGAGCTGAGTTCGGTGAACGAGGGTGTGAGAAAGGTCGTATCCGGCCCGGGCAGATCGATGCCCGCCGAGGCCGTCGCCGAGACCTGAATCAGGTAATAGCTGAACGCGGGGATTGAGACGTTGGGCAGATCGTGCTTGGTCCACGTTGTGGCGGTAGGCGTATCAACATTGATTGACCAGCCGTTGATGCTCACGGGGTTGGCCGTCCGATTGAACAACTCGATGTAATCAGCCTTGGGGTGGAGCGCGTTGCCGGTGAGTGAAGTCGTGCCACCCCAGACCTGCGAAATAACGACATCGCCCACGGCCAAGGCGTTGCCGCACATGCCAACGCCAGCCACCACGCCCGCCAACAACATCCCGATGCGACGAATCGCTCGGCCACTGTGTGAGTACCACTGCGTCATCCGACACCTCCGGAATAGTCTGCGCGGCCAAGGCCGCTTCCCACGCCCCCGAAATGCTCAGCGTCCATAACCTACGCTTATTCGACCCAATTGCAAGGACCAATCGGGCAAATTGTCGGTATTCTGAATAAATTAACGACAAACTAGAAATTCCAATCAAAATACGAACTTCTATCGCATTCAGCCCTTGAACCGCGATCGCTTCTCCCGAGATATCGCGGGCTTGCGGTCAATGCCGTGCCAATTCGCTCCGACTTGGCACGGGGCGGTTTATAACTGATTTTGCCGATTTGGATGGGGATTTTGCAGGGGTGCTCGAACGCTCACCGCCTCGCGCACCGATGATGGGCGCTATGTGCTGGCAAGGGTTTTGGTGATCCACTGTAGGGCTACGCGGCATTGACGTTCGTTCGCCGGCTGTGGAGGCTTGTATACAGAATACGGACTTCGACTGGCCCGGCACCGAGTCACGGGTAGACTGCCAGTGGTCGATCTACGTTAACGATCAAGGCTTACAACCAGGCCGGGATCTGTTGGTCTACGGGCACACATGAAGGTCAAGAGGATGGCGGCGGAAAAGTCAGGTATCCCCGATCTTGGTGGCCCTCAAGAAGTCGGCGGACTTCCGAGTGTTGATCGTCCTCACCCGGCACGCGCGATGACCTTTGAGGATTCCGCCACGCGTGTGTTGGGGCGGCTGAGTGTGGCGTTCTCAGAACTTTTGTTGGGCGTGCCGGCCAAGCCGGGCACCGCATCCGAAGTTGAGCGGGCCCTAGGGGTCGATTACAAACTGAGCTGGCAGATCCATCGATTGGCGACCTGTGCCAATCCTCTCGCAAACGGAGCCCATGTTCCAGCGCGAGTATCGATGCAGAAACTGCTGAGTGCCTCCTCGCGCCGACGTGTGCCCATGGCGGTTATCCGTGAGGTCTCCGAGGCTTTCGATGCCTTTGAGCAGTTTGTCGAAGCCGAAGCGGGCGATCGGCACGAACTCGTGTCCATGCTGGGCGCGCTGGCACCGGAGGTGCGCGAAAAGCAAGAACTCGAGATCAAGAAGGCCGCGTTCAAGGCGATGAGCCACGTGAAGTCGGTGAGCATGGAAGCGCAGGTCGGGGCCTTTCTGCTGCACCCTTCCAGTGATGGCACGATGGTTGATCGCACGACGTTCTCTGCCTATCTGGGCTTGCGCCGGCTGCGCGCGGCCGCGCCGATCGGGTTCTCCACGGTCTCGGTCACCACACCGACATCGCCCGTGCTGACGCTCGATGGGCACGTACCCGATGGCGTTCACAGCATTCTGCTGCCGCAGTTCTGCTCGCAGCCTCCTCCAGAGTTTCAGGTCAGCACCTTCGGCACGCACGCACGCTATTCGGTCGCGGGTTCGCGCGTGGGGCTAAGCTCGGCGGTTGACCTGGTGATGGCCGAGCACCGACCGGGCGCGATGAAACGCTATCGCCAGCCTGACGGGCGCAAGACGAGCGGGGTGATGAACCTGCCGGATATCCCGATGAAACGCCAGACCACCGACATCTTTCTGCATAAAGAGGTCTATCCGTCGAGCAGTCCGTCGTTTGCGGTCTATGACACCGTGCCGCGCGGCATGGCGGGTTCGCTCGATGATCCGGCGCGGCAGGTCGATCGTGTGTTGTTTGAGGAATCGGTCCAGTCGATTTCCGGTGGGCTGCTTCAGGCCGAGCTCCCCCACTTCCCGCGATACCTCGACATGCTGCGATTTTGCTGCGACAAACTCGGGTGGAAGCCCGCTGATTTCCGTTGTTTCCGGCTCGATGTCTTCTTCCCGGTCTATGGCGCGCAGTACATGATCGGCTTTGATATTCCCGATGCTCCATCGACTGGATGATCCGCCGCGTGCCGCGCTCAGGCGGGGTTTCGAGGTGATTCCGCGCGATTCCAGATCGCCAGTTGCGGGCAGGGGATACTGATCCCCGCGCTCTCAAGCGCGGTCTTGACCGACTTGATGAGGTCTTGGCGCACGCCCGCACACTCCTGCGTGGGCGCCCATACGTGGATCTGCCACTCGACGTTGGATGGTGCGAGGTTCTGCAAGCTCGCGGCGGGCGGAGGATCAGCGAGAGCGTGCGCCACGCTCCGGGCCGCACGAAGCAGCACCTCGCGGGTTTGGTCGATATCCGCGGCGTAATCGATGCCGACGGTCACGATGACGCACCGAGTGCGGTGGTGCGTCTGGTTGTCAATAACCGCACCGAAGACCGAGCCGTTCGGGAGCAGCACACGCCGCCGATCGGCGGTATCCATCTTGGTGTAGAAGAGTTCGATCTCATCAACCACGCCCGTCTGACCGGCCACGGTGACCACATCACCGACCTTGAACGGACGGAGGATCAGCAGCATGATGCCCGCCGCGAGGTTCGAGAGGCTGCCTTGCAGAGCAAGACCGATCGCCAACCCTGTTGCACCGACCACGGCCGCCAGACTTGCGGGGGCGATACCAAAGACCGTGAGCGCGGCCACAAAGCCGATGGCCAGAATGGCCCAGCGCAGAATGTTGCTCAGAAATCTGATGAGGGTCTGATCAAAGTGCGGCTTGTTCAACGCACGGAAGAGGGCTCGGCGTGCCCATGAGGCGAGCATCCACGACACGATGAGCAACAGCACGACACCGATGACCTTCAGCCCCCACTCGGTCACCAGATTCCACGCAAAGTCGGCAAGCCGCTTGGCCTCGGTGGCGGCTTGGGTTGCGTCGATCCTCACCTTTTCAACAGCCTGCGAACCGATCTCGCGTGCCTTTCCGGTTATCGGAGCGACGGCCATCGTCTCGGCCTTGATGTCCTGCATGGTTCTCTCTCCATCGTGTGTGCGCAGTCAATCACCACGCGAGGCCCAGCGTAGGACCGTGAACAGGGATCAACTTCTGTAACAGGAACCAACACAAACGCCCGCCGCGAGAGTTCGCGGCGGGCGTTGAAGGTTGTGAACTCTACACGGTCTGAATCAGCGACGGCGGCGGCGGGCCGCGCCGAGGGTGGCCAGGGCCAAGAGTGCGGCCGCGCCGGGCGCGGGCACGGGCGGATTCTGGCTGAAGGCAATATTGTCAATGCCGATCCTCGGAGCCTTGAAGCTCAGGTTGCTGAGGTCGATGCGCAGCTTGAGCGTTGGAGCGTTGCAGATCGCCGGGTCAAAGTTGATGCGCATATGGGTGGGTGTGCCGGTCTGGCCGGGGGGCAGCGGACGCGACTCAAGGATATCAGGAATCTGAACCCAGTCGGCACGATACAGCTCGATGAGCGCGCCGGTCGTGAGGGTGATGGACTTGACCGAAAGCGATTCGCCGATCATGGCCGCGATATCGAAGTAGTGGAGACAGACGTTGTAACCGGCATCGGCGAAGAAGTTGATCTCGAGCAGCAGGTTGCCCGAGTCTTCACGGTAAATGAAGTTGGAGAGGTCACCGTGGCCGCTCTCGCGATAGCGGAGCGTGGGGCGATACTCGACCGAAACGTTCGGTGTAAACCCGAAATCGCTTCCATAGTCGAACCCGAACTGTGACGGACCCGCGACACGGTCGCCGTAGATCTGCGAGACCTGCGAATCGGGTGCGGGCACAGGATCAAAGGTGAGAATTGTGGCGCTTGCCTGACCTGCAAAGGCCAGCAGGGCCAGACCAAATCCGCCTCGGACGAGGTTGGGGCGAAGGAGCATGAGAGAGAGACCTCCGTCAACCGTACGCGCAAGATCCGCGCCGACTGACCCAGACGGGTTACTGAAGGAACCAGTCTCTCTCGAGAACCCCTCGCCCTCTCCTGCCACTTGAAATTAGCACGTCTTAAGTGCGTGTCCAATTCCATTGATCAAAATTGCGCCTTAGTGCTTGCATAAGTGGCAAAATCGGCGTGTGCGGGTTAAGTCGGGTAAGCGTGGAGGTTTCTGTTTGGTGTTCCGGACTGCCCACCGACGACCGACGATGGTTTGTTGGGCAAAACCAGTCTGGTCCGGACCAGAACAATACGATTGGAAATGCCAACGGCCTGGTCAAGCACGCTCCGCATCGGCAACCGCGTACGCGGGGTCGATGTGGCCGCGCGTTCGCCGTTCGCGCAAGGGCTGGCGCTGCTCATGATCGCGGTGGGGCTGGTTGTGATGATTCCCCTGATGGTCATCGCGCTCATCGCCGTGGTGGTGCTCTTCGCAACCAGGCGAATCGGTCGGGCCGTTCGATCGCTCAGTTCACCCAACGGGCCGCTGGATGGGAGACGCAACGTGCGTGTCCGTCCGCCAGCGGGCGAGCCGTGAACGCGCGTTCCTTCGATTGACTATGGCTGTTGCGAACGCCACGCACTGCACAACTCGCGGCTGAGCCTGCCGGGCACACCATCGCCGATGGCGCTCGCCTCAAACTTCACGATCGGCAGAACTCCCCATGACGAGTTGGTGAGGAAGATCTCGTCGGCTTCAAGCAGTTCCGCGGCCGAGATCATCTCGCGTTTGACGGGCATTCCACGGCGCTCGGCCTCTTCGATCACCCACCCGCGCGTGATGCCGGGCAAGACCGGGCTGGGGAGCGAACGTCCTTTACCCGGACTCATGCCATGTTGTGGCTCTTCACCCCGCGCAATTGGTGTGATCAGCGCGCCATCGCGCACCGCAAAGACGTTCGAGACGCACCCGGAGCAAACGTGGTTGGTGACCTGAAGCACCAGTGCCTCGGAACCACCCTTGCCCGCAGCCACTTGCAGCTCACGCAAGCGCCACCAGTAGTTGAGGGTCTTGTGCCCTTCAAAGGGGTTGAGAGGGTTGGCCCGTGCATCGGCCACGACCAGCGAGCCGCCGCGCTCGAACATGGCCTGCGGATAGTTGGTCGCGGGCTGCGCGACGATCAACACCGTCGGATCATGCGCCCCCCCACCTCCCCCTCCCCCCGCGGCACTTCCACCGCTTCCCGCGCCAGGGCCGCCGCGAGAGATCATCGAGAGGTCACCCCCGGTGATGGTCAGTCGGACTCGTGTGCGCGCCAACCCGGAGCGCCGCACGGTGGCCATCACCGCATCGGCAAGTGCGCCGGCGCGCAGTTCATAGCTCAACCCGAGCGCGCGGGCCGATTCGGTCAGCCGCTCGATGTGACGATCGAGGTGCAAGACCCACACTTCGGGCTCGGCACCTGCCGCAGCATCGCCCGCGCTGCGGTCATCAACGCCCGGCGCGACCGGCACGCATCCACCGAGCATGGTCTCGAACAGGCCCACCGCGTGCTGAAAGCCGGCATCAAAGGCCGAGACCATGGGCGCGGCATCCTGTTCGACAAAGTGACCGTTGAGAAAGACCGTGGGCATGTGCAAGGCTAGCTGCGGCGCGGGGGTGGCGATGGGTGATGGTTCTTGAACGTTGGGGAGCCTGTTGCTGTCGAGTGAGATGCGGCGCGCCCAACCCCATCAAGACACGAGGTCTGTGCTGCCTATGACCTCTACACACTCTCTGCGGAGGATGCCGGGCCGCCATTACCTCACCGACCGGGAACAAGTTGCCGATTGTGGAGTTGTTGGCCGGGCCAGCTCATTTCACCAAGACTCAGCCAACACGGAGTCCTTCACCGTGGATAAATCCAGCATCATCGGTTTGTTCATAGGGCTTGCCTGCTGCGGCTTTGTGTTTTTCGAGGTCAGCCACGGCGATTTTTCGATGTTCTTCTCGATGGAAGGCTTGTTGATGGTGGGCGGCGGCTCGATCTCCGTCACCTTCATCGCGATGCCCATGGAGAAGATCAAGTGCATTCCCGGCTACATCAAGCGATTCTTGTTCAACAAGTCCAAGCCGATTGGCGAAGTCATCAAGTCGATCAGCGCGATGAGCGAGAAGGCTCGTCGCGACGGCATCCTCTCGCTCGAGGCTGAGATCTCGAAGCTCGATGATCAGTTTCTCAAGGCAGGATTGAAGATGGCCGTGGATGGCAGCGCGCCCGAGACGATCGAAGGCACGCTCCGCATGGAGATTCTGGCCATGCAGGAGCGGCACAAGGCGGGCAAGAAGTTCTTTGATCTCCTCAAACTCTACGGCCCCGGCTACGGGCTGGTCGGCACCTTGGTCGGGCAGGTCGGCATGTTCGGCAAGCTGGCCGATGCCGACATCGGCGTGCTCGGGGCCGCTCTCGCGCTGGCCGTGGTGGCGACGATGTACGGAGCCATTCTGGCCAACGCGATCGCCGGGCCTATTGGCGACAAGCTGGCGCTCCGTTCGGCCGAGGAGATTCAAGGCCGCGAGCTGATGCTGCAAGGCATTCTCTCGATCCAGGCGGGCGACAATCCCCGAGCCACACTCGACAAGATGCTTGCCTTCCTGCCCTATGCCGGTCGTGCCAAGCTGAACATCGCGGCGTAAATCAACCGTCTCCCTTCCCGCTCGTCGTGCTTGTATTGAGGTGTATGGATGGCCGACGACCATGACAAGCACGGTGCCGAGGGCGGGGGCCACGGTGGTGGCGGCGGCCACGGTGGTGGCGGCGGCCACGGTGGTGGTGGCGGCCACGGTGGTGGCGGTCATGGCGGCGGCGGTCATGGCGGCGGCAGCGGCGAGCATGAAGAGTCGGGTGCGCCCGAGTGGCTCATCTCCTTTGCCGACAACGTCGCGCTGTTAATGGGATTCTTCGTGATTTTGCTCGCCATGAACATGGTCAAGCCTTCGGCAGGCGGGATCGGTGGGCAGGATCAGAACCCGAGCAATGAAGAACAGAAGGCCGACATGGTGCTCTCAATCCGCTCGGGCTTCAACACCGATGTCTCGATCGATTCCACCGACCCCAAGGAAGCCTGGCTGGTCAAACGCATGAAAGAGCGCAAGCTCAAGGGCGAGACCCGCGAGTCAGGACCGGAAGGCAAGGACAAGAACCAGCAGGCCCAGCGCCCCAGCCCCTTTGTCAACATCGCCGGCTACGCCACGTTTCAGGAAGGGGCATCAACCCTCACCACCGAGGGTATTGCCACCATGCGTCAGCTCGCCGAAGAGCTACGCGGCACGCGATGGATCATCGAAGTTCGCGGACACGTCAGCGCGTCCGAGGCCAATCACAACAAAGAGCAGGCGATGGCCCTCGCCCACGAGCGTGCCATCGCCACGGCCCGCGCGTTGGTGATCGAAGGCATGAAATGGGATCAACTCCGGGTCGTCTCGTGCGCGGACAACGAGCGGGCCACCCCGCATGCCCGCGACAAGGATGGCCACGTCAACAACCAGCGTGCCGAAGTGGTCATCACCCAAGAGACCATCGCCGAAGACCCTTACCGGCAGTCCGCGGCCCCGACCGACGAATAACCTATCCAAAAAACAAGAACCCTTCGGGTTCGTCCGAAGGGTGCTTGACGGGACGAGCGGGTCCCGGTTTGGACGTGACCTTAGACCGGTTGGTCAAGGGGTCACTCGAGTGTTGTCGGCACCTCTTGCCAGAGGCCGCCCTGAATCCGTCGCGCCCGTGTCTCCACGAGGACGAGGCCACGATCCGAAACTTCGCCCCGCGCCTACCTCGCCGCGGCGGTCAAACGCGGCGTGCTCTTTTCAGTGACACGCCGCGCGCAAACAAACGGTCAGTTTTTACCCACCAACCCCGTTCAGGCAGCCCGTCAAATCGGGGTGGCTGGGACTCCCCAAAGGACGGGGAATACAAGGGGGCATTCCCCCGTAAGTCTAGAACTTACATTGCTTTACCTCCAAGTCCAGCCCCTTGCCTTCAGATTATTTATAGACTGACACAAAGATGGCATGAACGCCATTTTTATGGGGCGGTCCCCTCATGCTTTTGGCAAGATCAACAGCCCTTCATGTCCGTTGAAGAACTGATCTGGCGTTCGACTGTCGGTTCAACGACCCTGCCAAATCGGTTCCCTATGACTCTCCATGAGCTTTCCCCCCATGGTGGATCAGGAATCTGAGGCTTGCCCAAGCTATCGTGGTCGAGTCGGTTGAACGAGCCTGATCGAATGCCCGAACCCGCCCCGAAGCCCCGCAAACCCCCCAACGCCGCGCAACCGGTGGTTCAGGCCGAGGTTGATCCGTTCGATATCGCCTCGCGCGGGTTTGTGCACCTGCACCTGCACTCCGAGTTCAGCCTGCTCGACGGGGCGAACCGGCTCGACAAGCTCTGCGCCCGCGTCAAGCAACTTGGGATGCCCGCGGTCGCGGTGACCGATCACGGCAACATCTTCGGCGCGGCCGCCTTTCACCTGGCGGCCAAGGAAGCGGGTATTCTGCCGATCCTTGGTGTTGAGGCCTATGTCACGCCGCCCGGTCGGCCACGGGGCGACCGAACGTTTACCGGTGTGAGCGATGGCGGGTATCACCTGGTGCTGCTGGCCGAGAACAACACGGGTTGGCAGAACCTCTTGGTGCTGTGCAGCGAGGCGTACCTGACGGGGTTCTATTTCAAGCCGCGTATCGACCGAGAACTGCTCGAAAGGCACTCGGCGGGATTGATCGCCATCAACGGCCACCTTGGCAGTGAGATCGGCGACCACTTGCTGGCGTACGAGCGGACGGGTGATGAGAAGTGGTGGGAGAAGGCCCTCGAAAGCACGGTGTGGCACAAGCGGGTCTTTGCCAAAGATTGTTTCTACATCGAGCTTCAGCACCACATACGCGATCAGAACTCGATCAACAAGCACCTGATTCGGCTTGCGCACGAGGTCGGCGCGCCGCTGGTCTGCGACAACGATGCGCACTTTCTGATGGCCGAAGACCACGATGCGCACGACACACTGATCTGCATCTCGATGGGCAAAATCAAGAACGATCCTGACCGGATGAAGTATCCGGAAGAGATCTATGTCAAGTCGCCCGAGCAGATGCGCAAGCTCTTTGAGACCGAGTATGCCGAGGGGGGCATCGGCAAAGAGGCGTGCGACAACACACTGCGCATCGCCCGTCGGTGCGCGGGCAACGTGCAGTTGCCGATCGGCAGCAACAACTCGCCGATGGTGCGGGTGAAGCTCCCCGCGCCCAAGGATCTGCCGAAGCACACCGATCCGACCTTTGCTGGCGACCTGACGGCGTGGTACAACGCCTACTGCGCCAAGTTTGAGGTTGTGCCCTTTGCCATGCCCGAAGGTGCGGATGATGGACAGAAGCAGGCGTTGATGGCCGCTTCCAAGTCGGAGTGCGACGATGCGCTCACGCGGCTCTCCGAGGCGGGGTTCATCTGGCGGTACGGCCCCGAGGTGGCCCGGCTTGCCGAGCCGGGGGCGTGGGCTTCTCCCGCTTCAAAGGTCGATGCCGCGAGTGAGGATGCCTCTGGCCCGGAGAGCCGGATCACCAAGACGGCGCGGCTGCATCGCGAGTTGAAGATTCTTGCCGACAAGAACATCACCGCGTACTTCCTGATCGTGTGGGACTTTGTGAACTGGGGGCGTCAGCAGAACATTCCCGCGATTGCGCGTGGTTCTGGTGTGGGGACGATGGTCGGGTACGTGCTCGGCCTCTCCAACGCGTGCCCCGTGAAGTATGGCCTGCTCTTCGAGCGGTTTACCGATCCCGACCGGAGCGAGTATCCTGATATCGATATCGATCTCTGCCAGGATGGACGCGGGCGCGTCATCGATTATGTGCGCCGCAAGTACGGGCACGTCGCGCAGATCATCACGTTCGGAACGCTGAAGGCCCGGGCCGCGGTGCGTGATGTCTGCCGCGTGATGGATGTGCCGCTGGTTGAGGCCGACAAGATCGCCAAGCTGATTCCCGAGCAGTTGCACATCACGCTTGATGAAGCGCTGGTGCAAGAGCCCGAGTTGAAGAAGCTGTACGACTCGGATGACCGCATTCGCAAGGTCATCGACAACGCACGGGTCTTTGAAGGGCAGACGCGCCACGCAAGCGTTCACGCGGCGGGCGTGATTGTGGCCACACGACCATTGCAGGAGATCGTGCCACTCTACAAGCAAGCGGGCGCGGCCGAACACGAGGTTGTGACGCAGTGGGATGGCCCGACGTGCGAGAAGATGGGCCTGCTGAAGATGGACTTCCTCGGCCTGCGCACCCTGAGCGTGGTCGAGCGTGCAAAGAGGCTGATCCGCGAGACGCTGAGCGAGAAGGAGATTTGGAGGGCTGTAGGGCGTCACGGGGAGATTTGCTCTCCCGCTCAGAGCGAGGGGGCAGGACATCCTCTTGATCTTGACCGCCTCAACTTCACCGACCCGAAGGTCTTTGAGTTGTTCCAGCGCGCTGACACCACCGGGGTCTTTCAGTTTGAATCGGGCGGCATGCGTCGGTTGCTGGTCGAGATGCGTCCGGACCGGCTCGAAGACCTGATCGCGGCCAACGCGCTCTTTCGCCCGGGTCCGATGGACCTCATTCCCGATTACAACCGGCGCAAGCATGGGCAGGGCGCGGTGCCGCGTGTTCACGAGATCGTGGACCATTACACGCGTGAGACGTACGGCGTGATGGTCTATCAGGAACAGGTCATGCAGATCGTGCATGGTCTGGGCGGCATCAAGCTGCGTGATGCCTATTCGCTGATCAAAAACATCAGCAAGAAGAAGCACGACAAGATCGAGAAGGAGCGGCCGAAGTTTGTCGATGGCGCGCAGAAGCAAGGGTTGAGCAAAGAAGGGGCGGAGGAGCTCTTCGAGCTGATCTTGAAGTTTGCGGGTTACGGCTTCAACAAGTCGCATTCGACCGGCTACGCCATTGTCGCCTATCAAACCGCCTATCTGAAAACCTACTTTCCCAACCAGTACATGGCCGCGTTTTTGACGTATGAGTCAGGTGCGCAAAAGGTGAGCGACTGGATTCAGTATGTCGAAGACTGCAAGAAGACGCGGTTCGTGAACGGTCGCATCGGTGTCGAGGTTCGACCTCCCGACCTCAACCTGTCGCAGGCCGATTTTGCGGTGGTCTTTGACGATGGCGAGGCGCACACCTCGCTCAACGGGCACGTGCGATTTGGTGTGGGCGCGATCAAGGGCGTGGGTGAGAAGGCGATTGATGTTGTGCTTCGCGAGCGCGACGGGGCGGACCCAAACGCCGCGGCGGGGGGAGGGGCGATGAGTACCCGACGGCCCTTCACTTCTCTCTTTGATTTCTGCGAGCGCGTCATCGGCGCTGGCGCGTTGAAGATCAGCGCGGGCGGTTCGGGCGGCGCGGCGCTCAACAAGACCACCGTCGAAGCGTTGATCCGCTGCGGCGCGCTCGACAGCCTGCACGGGCGCGAGCAGCGTGCCGCGATGCTGGCGGGCGTCGAGACCGCGCTGAGCGCAGGGCAGAAGGCCGCGACCGACAAGGCCGCTGGCCAGGGTGGCCTGTTCATGGGTAGTGCGCCGGGCTCGAATGGGGCCGGGCACGCCGAGACCGCGGGTGCAACGTTGCCGAAGGTCGCACCGTGGCCGGAGGCCGAAACACTCGCCCAGGAAAAAGCCGCGCTCGGCTTTTATGTCTCCAGCCACCCGCTGGAACGCTGGCGGAGTTGGGCGAGCGTCTTTGTCACGGCGACGACCGATTCGGCCAAACATGTGCCTCAGGATGGGCGCGTGGTCATGGCCTGCCTGGTGCAGGGTGTGCGGCAGATCGTGATCCGCAACGGCCGCAGCGCGGGCCAGAAGATGGGCATCGTGGTCTTTGAAGACACGCTTGGCACGGTCGAAGGTGTGATGTTTTCCGACTGCTTCGCAAAGTTCAGCCACCACCTGACCACCGACAACGTGGTCTTTCTGCTTGGGCGGGTCGATCGCTCGCGTTCTGGTGGCGGGGGTGGAGGTGGAGGGGGGGGAGGCGCGGCAGGCGGAGGCCGTCGCAAGGATGCCGCGACGCTCGTCGGCGACGAGGAAATGGCCACACCCGCCGCACCGGGGAGCGAAGGCAATCTTCAGATCGTGGTTGATCGTGTTGTGCCGATCGATGGTGTTCCGCTCATGCCCGGTCGGCTCTGGTTGTTGATCGATGGCGCGCGGCTCAATGGGGGCGGCGAAGGGGTGCTTCGCTCGGTGGCCGAGACCATTCGTGCCGCTTCGCACGAAAGCACCGATCGGTCGAACAGCTTCCCGATCGACTTGGTGGTGGATACGGCCGAAAAACGTGTACGTCTTGAAGCGGCACGCGAGCTTCGTGTGCAGCCGACACCCGAACTGATTGCACGCGTGGCCCAGCAGCTTGGGGAAGGGTGCATCCGTGTCGTTGGTGGTGTGGCCGTCGAAAACACCAATGGTCACCCCGACCGGAGCAAGTGGGCTAGGGCGAAGTCGGGCTGACTATCCGTCGCGCGCCCAATGCCCATCATTTCCACGCCCGCTGTGCCCAACACTACACTGCGGACCTATGCCCGGACCGAGTGCCCCGCCTGATGAGAATCCCTGGCAACAGTCGCGCCTTCAACGCGCTGGCGGGGTGTGGCTCTTCGTGCTCATTCTTGCCACCGTCGCGCTGAGCCTGGCCACCTACGGCCTCGCGCCCGGACTTTCGCCGCTCACGGGCGTGCTCTCCGTGGTCGGTATCGCCATCGGCGGTGGCATCGCGCCGGTGCTCTATCTGCTGGCGGCCTTCGGCTGGGGTCGTCTTGCCGCGGCACGGGTCACGACCGAGTCATCATCACGATGGTTCCATCAACTCAGCCTGGGCCTTGGGCTGCTGCTCTGGATCAGTCACCTTGTGGGCATGTTCGGCCTGCTCAGCGATCACGGCCCGCTCGCTCTTGGCGGGGGTGGCGCGGGGGGCGGGGGGGGCGGGGGTGTTGGCCCGCGCCTTGTGGGCTGGTTGGTTGTGGCCATCGGACTAGCGCTCGTTGCGCAGCAGGTGATCCTCGGCCCACTGCGCCCTGAGCGTTGGCGGGTCTTTCCGATCGGGGCGAGCGCGTGGGCACCCGCGTTTGCACTCATCATCGTCGCGGCCTGCAACCCGCCCGGTTCGTTGTGGAGCAGCGAGCATGGTGCGTATGACGTGCTGAGCTATCACCTTCAGTTGCCCAAGGAATGGGCCGCGGGTGAGCGGCTCTGGCCGGTGGCGCACAACATCTACTCGTACCTTCCATCGTATGTTGAATCGGCCTTCATGCACCTCGGCGTGCTGAGCTTTGATTCGGGCGTGGCCGCGCAGCGCATGGTGGGCGGCGAATCGACGTGGGTCTATTCCAGCCAGCTCCTTCACACCGGCATCGGGTTGATCGGGGCGATGCTGGTGGCGCGATTGGTCACGGTGCTTTGCGAGCGGGCCGGGCGGGGGGAGGGGGGGGGGGCGGGTGCGGCGATCGCTCGTTGGTCGGGCCTCGCGGCGGGAACAATGTTTCTGGGCACACCCTGGATGATCGTCGTCGGCTCACTCGCGTACAACGACCTTGCGGTCGTCGCGATGCTGGCCGCATCGCTGCTGGCGGCGTTTGACGGGCAGATCAAGCCGCACCACCGCGCGATGATGGTCGGGTGGATGATGGGGATTGCTTGCAGCGCGAAGCCAACGGCGCTCTTTATGGCCGCGCCGCTGGCGGGGTTGGCGTTGCTGTGGAACATGCCCCGTGGTCGATGGATGCCCGCCGCGTTGGTGGGATCGATCATGGGTATCGTGGCGATGACCCCGTGGCTGATCCGCAACGCAATGGCCACTGGAGGATGGGGAGGCAACCCGGTCTTTCCGTTTGCCACATCGCTCTTCGGCCACGGTCCGTGGTCGGCGGAGCAGGTGGCTCGCTACACACGGGCACACTTCTTTGATGGTTCGGTGGTCGATCGGTTGAAGATGCTCGTGGCTGTGCGCGGCTTTGGTCATCAGCAATGGGCGATCGCGCCTTGGCTGGGTGTTGTGGGTCTGGCCATCACGCTGGTGTGGAGGGGCACGCGGCGGGTTGGCGTCGTGCTGCTGATCGGCGTGCTGATTCAGTTGGTGGCATGGTTGTTCCTGACCCACATTCAATCTCGCTTCCTTGTGCCGCTGATCGTTCCGGCCAGTGTGTTGTTCGGCGTGGGTGTCGGGGGGGTGCTGCTGTGGATCAGCCGAAGGCGGGCCGACTTGGGCGTTGATCGAAGTGGCGCACCCGTGTTGCCGGGCGTGGCCGCCGCCGTGCTGATGCTCGTGCCCATCTCGCTCACTGGGTGGGGTACATTGAACTTCATGCAGCAGGCGGGCGGTCTGCCAAACCGCCTGCTGGTGGCGGGCGTGGGCGGGTTGACCGGCGCGGTGTATGAGTCCAGCCTGGGCACCGCATCGCCAAATGAACGTGATGTCTTTTTCAAACAGACGTCAACACCAACGGTCTATCTCAACCTCGAACATCTGGCCATCGACGAGCGCGCACGGGTCATCACCACCGATACGCTTCCGAGCGATCACGGTGCAACATATCTTCTTGGCGATGCCGCGCCGCTGTACATGCTCGGCGCATTGGGCCAACAACCGGATGCACCGGACTCCGAGCCCTCTCGCCGGATCATCTACCACACCACGTGGGATGCCTCACCACTCGGCGATTCCATCCGCGCTGCGCCCGATGATCCCGGCGCGTGGTCGCGCTCCCTGCTTGATCGCGGCATCGACACCGTGCTCGTCAACTACCCCGAGCTTGCGCGCCTGATCGATACCGATCACTACTTCGATGCCGATGTCACGACCGCGCGGGTCAGGCGTTGGCTTGGTGACCCGCGGGCCGGACTTGTATCGGTACGACAGTGGGAGCTTGGTGGTCCGAACGGGCGATCGCCGCGCGCTGTGCAGCACGAACTCTTCCGCATCGTGCCACCACCGAGAGCGGAGACCCTTCAATGACCGAGGGCGACACGCTCCCCACTCCCGCCCACCATCCACCGATCCGCGCCGCCCGTATGCGCACGGGCGTGCAGATCCTCGGCTTCATGCTCGGGCTGACGCTGCTGGCCTGGTGCATTTACGCCGCGGCCAAGCCCGAGAATCTCAAGCAGTGGTCACGCCTGCGCGAAGCACCGGCCGAATCGGTCGCGATGCTCCTGGCGCTTTCACTCGCCACCGTGGTGCTGAATGGCGCGATCTTTCAGTTCGCCATTCGGCCCATCGCTCGGCTGCGCGCCGCCGATATCCAGTCGGTCAACGCTGTCGCCTCGCTGCTCGCGTATCTTCCGTTCAAGCTCAGCATGCTCTTCCGCGTGCTGGTTCACAACCGTCGAGATGGCCTCGCGCTGTTCACCATCGCCGCGTGGTTCGGGGCCATCGCCGCGTCGATGGCCATCGGTGTGCTGCCCCCGCTGGCCTTTGCGTGGGTGCGCGGGCGCGCTGATGCGGGCTGGTGGGCCGCATCGCTTGGGGGCGTGATCGGCGCGACTGTTGCCACGGTGGTCATGGCGCGCCTTCTGCACGCTGGTCCCGGATGGGCGTGGTTCGAGCGAACATGGAACAAGCTGCCCCTCCGCGCGTTGCTGCCGCGCATCCACGAAGGTCTGCGCATGCTGGCCGATCCGCGCGCCGTCATCACCTGCGTGGTGCTCCGCCTGCTTGATTCGGCCGTACACACCGCCCGCTTCCTCGTCGCCGCCAGCATCCTGGGCTTTGATCTTCCCACCGACAAGGCCGTCATTGCCGGCTGCTCATTCTTCCTCATCGGCATCGCCGCGCCCTCGGGCACCGTCGGCGTGCGCGAGGCCTTCACCGGCGGGCTCCTCGGCCAGCTCCTCTCTGGTGTCGATCCTGATCAGTTCTTCGTTGCTGTTCTGCTGGTCAGCGCGGCCGAGGCGGTTGTGACCCTGCCCGCCGCGCTCCTCGGCGCGGCGTGGATCAAGCCTTGGCGGCTCCGACGCACCCCTTCCACCGCGCTCAGCCCGGCCACGCCCGCTCAGTTACCATGAGTCATGCGACTCGCCCTTGTTCAAGCCAACCCGACCATCGGCGACCTTGACGCCAACGCCGCGCTCATCGAGAAGTTCGCCGCGCAGGCTCGCGATCTCGGCGCAGACCTGGTGGTCTTCCCCGAGCTCTTCCTCTGCGGCTATCCGCCCAAAGATCTGCTGATTCAAAATGGCTTTCTCGAAGCCTGCGTGTACACAGCACGGCGCGTCGGTGCCTCTGCCTCGCGCGGCCTCACGCTCGTCTTCGGCTGCCCGCTCCCCATCGATCCGGGCTCGCTCGCCACCGGCGCGGCATGGAAACACGGCATCGCCAACGCCCTGCTGGTCTATCGCGATGGTCAGCACATCGAGCACTACGACAAGCGCCTCCTCCCCACCTACGACGTCTTTGACGAAGACCGTTACTTCACGCCCGGCCAGCGATCCGTTGTCATCGATGTCGCCGGAATGCGCGTTGGCCTCTCGATCTGCGAAGACCTCTGGCGCGGCCACGATGTTGGCTTTTCCAGCCGCTACACCGGCGTGCCCGACCCTGTCGATGAGCTGGTCGGACCTCAGCCCAGCGGGTCTGGCATGCTTCCCGGCGCGCAGCTCATCATCAATCCCTCCGCCAGCCCCTTCGTGATGGGCAAGGGCCGCCGACATCGCGATATCCTGATCAAGCACGCGACGCGCCACCGCGTCTATGTCGCCGCTGTCAATCAGGTTGGTGGAAACGACGAGTTGATCTTCGATGGTCACGCCGCGATCTATGGCCCCAACGGTCTGCTTGTGGCCGCCGCGCCGGGGTTTGTGGATCACCTGCTCATCCACGATCTTGATCCGGCGCAGCAACGCCCGACCGAAATCACGACCGGCGACCCATTGCTGTATGCCAATGATGAGGAACTCGTCTATAACGCGCTCGTGCTTGGCGTGCGCGATTATTGCCGCAAGACCGGCTTCAAGTCCGCCGTGCTCGGACTCTCCGGTGGGATCGATTCGGCCGTCTGCTGTGTGCTCGCCGCGGCCGCGCTCGGCCCGCAAAGCGTGCTTGGCGCGAGTCTGCCGAGCCGCTACTCATCCGCCGGAAGTCAGGATGACGCACGCGATCTCGCCGCGCGGCTCGGTGTGCCCTACACCACCATCCCGATCGAAGGGCCGTTCACCTCGCTTGAGTCGGCTCTTGCCCCCGCGTTTGCCGGTCGCACGCCCGATGTTGCCGAAGAGAACATGCAGTCGCGCATCCGCGGCACCATCCTCATGGGCCTTTCCAACAAGCTCGGCCACATCCTGCTCACGACCGGCAACAAGAGCGAGCTGGCGGTTGGCTATTGCACGCTCTATGGCGACATGAACGGTGGGCTGGCCGTGCTCAGCGACATGAGCAAGATGTGGGTCTACCGACTTGCTCAGTGGATGAACGCCAACTTCGAGCGGCTCGGCATCAGCCCCCCACTCGGTGGTCCACTGACAGCTCCGCCCATCCCACTCGCGACCATCACCAAACCGCCGAGCGCCGAGCTTCGCGCCAATCAGACCGATCAGGACTCACTCCCGCCCTACGACATTCTTGATTCGATCATCGAAGCGTACGTGGAACGGCGCGAAAGCCCGCAGCAGATCGTCGATCAGACCGGGCACGACCCCAAGCTCATTGCCCGCATCATCCGCCTGATCGATCTCAGCGAGTTCAAGCGCAAGCAGGCCGCGATCGGGCTGAAGGTTACCAGTGTGGCGTTTGGAAGTGGGCGCCGTGTGCCGATCGCTCAGAGGTGGCGGCCTGAACGCGAACTATAACCGCGTGCAAAGTCTCAGCGTTGCGTTTGGTCCGCTTGGGCCTCAACAACTTCAGCAGGCTTGATCTCCGGCCGCTTCTGCAAACTACCCGAGCCCAGGGCGGGCACATACCGCCCCGCCGTCGCCGCGACATCGGCCAGCGTTCCACCGACCACCGCCAGCGCCACGACCCCGAGCGCGCTCAGCACGCCCGCCACTCGGCGCGAGCCAAAGGGTGTTGCCTGCATCGGGGCAAGGTTGGGTGAGGTTTCGGGTGAATCGATGTAACACACAAACGCCAGCCGCAGGTAGTAATACGCCGCGATCGCGGAGTTCAGACCGAGGATCAGCACCAGCGGAACCTCGCCCGCGCCGATCGCCGAGGTGAATAGCGGCAACTTGCCAAAGAACCCGAGCAGCGGCGGCAGACCAAGCAAGCCGAGCGATGAGAGCACCATCACCCAGCCGAGCACGGGGTGCGTCTTGCACAGGCCGCGAATGTCGGCGATATTGTCGGCCTCTTCCATCTCGCCCTTGCTGTTCTTGCGCTCAAGGCAGGCCAGCACGGCAAAGGCTCCGAGCGTCATCACACCATAGCTCAACAGGTAGAAGAGCACGGCGGCAAGCCCGTTCCGCGTAAACGTCGAAGCACCGAGACCCGGCCCCGCGATCACGCCGACAAGCATGTACCCCGAGTGGGCAATGCTTGAATAGGCCAGGATGCGCTTCACGGATGATTGCAGGAGCGCGAGCACGTTGCCGATTGTCATCGTCAGCACGGCGATCATCCAGAGCGCATCGCGCAGGACCGAGGGCAGCTCGGTGCCCAGCTCGCCAAACTGCCAGCCGACACACGAGGTGATGAGCAGGATGGCAAAGAACCCCGCGGCCTTGGGCACAAAGGCCAGAAAGCCCGCGATGCTCGCCGATGAGCCTTGATAGACATCCGGCGTATAAAAGTGCATCGGCACCGCCGCGATCTTGAAGCAGATACCGATGATGGCCAGCACCACCCCGAGCATGGTGATCTCGTTGATCCCGCCCGAGAGCCCCATGCCCGTTGCATCGCCACTCGAAGCCTGGGCCGCGATAACCCGCTGAATCTCGTGCAGATTGGTGTGACCGGTTCCACCATAGATGAACGTAAAGCCGTAGAGAAAGATGGCCGCGCCGAGTGCACCGAGGAAGAAGTACTTGACCCCCGCCTCCATGCTCTTGTTCTTGCCGGTCGAGAGGCTGACCATGACGTACGTTGGCAGTGAAGTGAGTTCGAGCGCGAGAAAGAGGAAGATCAGGTCATCGGCACCGGCGCAGAGCATAAGCCCGGTGAGGCTGAAGAGGAAGAAGGCCCAGAACTCGGCGCGCGTGCTGCGGATGGCGTCAAACCCCGTGCCCTGATCGATCGCCTTCTCAAAATCGCGGTCGGCCGTGCCCGCCACCAGGCAGACCAGCACAAGTCCAACGCCGGCCACAAGGATCTTGGCAAACATCGCCATGTTCGGGAGTGCGGTGTTGGTATCGGGGGTGGTGGTCGCCGCCAGCAACGCGGCACCGATCAGGCCGATCCCGCAGAGCGGCCCGCACATGTTGCGCAACGCGCGAGACTTTGAAAGCCCGATGACCATCACGATGCAGGTCGTGCAGAAGAGGCAGATCTCGGGCCACATGCCCGCGATCTTCTCAACCATGCTGATGGCGCCCAGCGAGAGCCCGGGAAATGAAAGCCCGGGAAGTGAGATGTCGGAAATGGTCATTCCGCAACCTCCCGAGCTTTGACAGCTGTCACCGAGGGACTTGCTTCCTCACCCGACAAGGCAACCGCCTTGACCCGTGCCGACATCGTCTTCTCCATCAGTGCCGCCGTCGCGCGTGTCGGTGCTTCGATTGTTCTGATCATGCTGCTCGGGTAAAGCCCCAACCCCAGACAGAGCGCGGCCAGCGGCAGCAACAGGCCGATCTCGCGCATGCTCAAGTCACGCGGGAGCGGGCCGTGGTGTTCATCAGCGCCGCCGTGCGCATCTCCATGCCCATGATGACCGGCCGGCTCAACCAGCGGTCCCCACACGATCTTGCCGAGCATGTAGAGCAGGTACATTGCCGTGACGATCATGCCCGTGCCCGCGACAAAGGCCACGTAAGGCCCGAGTCGTCCGAGTGTCGCACCGATGGGCAGCAGGGTCGAACCGGTAAGCCCGCTCCATGTTGTGCCGCCCGCCTGAAACGCGCCGAAGAGGCACATGAACTCGCTCACAAACCCGTTGGTACCCGGCAGCCCCACGCTCGCCATCGTGAAGAAGACCATGAACGTCGACCAGATGGGCATCTTGGCCGCAAGCCCGCCGAGTTCCTTCATGCTGCGTGTGTGGTACCGCTCGTAGATCATGCCGATCATCAGAAAGAGCGCGCCGGTCGAGAGCCCGTGGTTGATCATGTAAAGGATCGACCCTTGCAGGCCCGTCGCGTTGAGCGCGAACATTCCGAGAATGCAAAAGCCAAGGTGGCTCACCGACGAATACGCCACCAGCTTCTTCACGTCGGTCTGCACCCAGCAGATCAGCCCGGCGTACAGAATGCCGATGCAGCAGATCACCGCGAGCAACGGTGCATATTCAACCGCCGCGGCGGGGCAGAACTGCAACGCGAAGCGGTAAAGCCCGTACGTACCCAGCTTCAACAGCACACCCGCCAGCACGACCGAACCCGCCGTGGGCGCTTCGGTGTGCGCCAGCGGCAACCACGTATGCACCGGGAAGAGCGGAACCTTGATCGCAAACCCCGCCATCATCGCCCAGAAAACCATCCCCTGCTCGCTCGGCCCAAACTCGCGGCACGTCTGCTCAAGTATCGCGATCGAGAATGTCCACTCGCCGTTGTTAAGCCCCGCGTGCCGATACGCGACATACACCAGACCCGCCAGTGTGACCAGCGAGCCTGTGAAGGTGTACAGAAAGAACTTCGTGGCCGCCGCCTTGCGGTTGGTCGAGCCGTAAAGGTTGATCAGGATGTACATCGGCACGAGCGTGAACTCGAAGAAGACGTAGAACAGGATCACGTCCTTGGCACAGAAGACGCCCGTCATCGCGGCCTGCAGGATCAGCAGCCACGAGTAGTACGTCTTGATGCGAACCGTGGCCGCGGTGTATGAGCCGATCACGCAGATCGGCCCGAGCAGCACCGTCAGCCCGATGAGCAGCATCGAGATCGAATCGACCCCCACGCTGAAGGAAAGACCGAGCGGTTCGAACCACGCCACGGTGTAATCAAACTGCGTAAAGCCGTTGGTCCAGTTGAACGTGCTCGCGAGCCAGCCGAACCATGCAACTGGCGCGAGCGAGCCGAGCGTCGCAATCGCCCGCGTGCGCGATTCGGGTGCCGCCACAACAAGCGCGGCCGCCAGAAGCGGAATCGCAATCAACATCACCAGCATCATGGCCGCACCCCCCCAACACTGCCAACCTCAACAAGACCGGGACCACCCCACCCTGACCACCCGCCGCTGTGCAGGAACCAGATGGCCAGCACCACGACGGCAAGCCCGCCCGCCATTCGCAGGGCGTAATCGTGTAGCACTCCGGTCTGCGTTCGTCGCGCCGTGTGCCCCAGCCCACGCGGCACCATACCGAACAGGTTCACAAGCCCATCCACAACCATCTTGTCGAAGGCGTGGAAGACGTGTGCCAAGACCCGCAAGGGAAGCACGAAGATCGCGTGGTACGCCTCATCGACATACCACTTATGCTGCGCCGCGGTCTGGATCGCGCCGAGCTTGATCGAATCGGCCTTGCTCGTGGCCGATGATGTGCGCCCGACATAGTGCAGAAAGAAGGCCACGACAATGCCCACAAGACCCACGATGATCGAGCCGATCATGGCGAACCGGTGCGCATCCATGCCAAAGGGCTTGTAATGCTCAGCATGCGGAGGCTCAACACCGGCCGTTGACCCATGAACCATGCTCGAGGCCCAGAACGAGTGCCCGCCTCCGCCACTGAAGTCGTGAACAAGCGGAATCACCGCAAACGCCGCGACCGCCAGGATCAGCAACACCGCATTGATCGCCAACCCGGGCGCATGAGGATGAAACGCAGCGTGGGCCGCCGACCCATGCTCCTGCGCCCCATGCGCATCTGAATGCCCATGATTCGCATGATTCGCATGATTCGCGTGATCCGCATCCCCATGCACCTCATCCCCCGCCTCATACTGCACCGGCCCCATGAAGACCCTGAAGAAGACGCGGAACGTGTAATACGCCGTCAACCCCGCCGTACCGAGCAGTATCCACCCGATCGCAACCATGCCGTGGTCGGCAAAGGCATCGCCGATGATCATGTCCTTAGACCAGAACCCAGCCGTGATGAAGGGCACACCCGCAAGGTTGATGCACCCGACAAACATCGCCAGTGAGACGATCTTCCATCCCTTGATCTTGGCCACACCGCTGAGCTTCCGCAGGTCGAGCTGCCCGGCAAACCCGTGCATCACCGCGCCGCAGGAGAGGAAGAGCATGGCCTTGAAGAACGCGTGCGTGAAGACGTGCGCCGCGCCGCCCACCGCGCCCAGCACACCGATGCCCGCAAACATGAAGCCAAGCTGGCTCACGGTCGAATAGGCCATGATGCGCTTGATATCGAACTGCGCCATGCCGATCGTCGCCGCCAGCAGCGCGGTCAGCGCGCCGCCCCACGCCACGATGGGCAACGCCCACTCGCTGCACAGGTAGAGCGGAAAGAACCGCGCGACCAGGTATACACCCGCCGTGACCATCGTCGCGGCGTGAATCAACGCAGAAACGGGGGTCGGACCTTCCATCGCATCCGGCAACCAGACATACAGTGGTATCTGTGCCGACTTGCCGAAAGCACCGATCGTGAACAGCACGGGGATCGCCTGCACGATGAACGGGATCTCATCGATCTTGCCGTGCTGCGCGAGATCGAGGTAGGTCTGGATCAGCGGGAAGAGCTTGGCGTATTCAACCGTGCCGAAGTGGACATAGGTCAACATCAGGCCCATCGACAACCCGAGGTCGCCGATGCGGTTCATGATGAACGCCTTCTTGGCCGCGGCGACCGCTGACGGCTTCTTGTAGAAGTACCCAATGAGCAGGTATGAACAGAGGCCCACACCCTCCCAGCCGAGGTAGAGCAGCAGCAGGTTGTCGCCCATCACCAGACAGGCCATGCTGAAGACAAACAGGCAAAAGGCAACGTAGAACCGCGCATACCCCGCCGTCTTGACATCGCCCGCCATGTACTCGCTGGCGTAGAGCGCGATGAGCGTTGCAAGACCCGTGACGAACAACATCCAGAGGCACGTCAGCGAATCGACATAGAACGAAAAGTTTGCGATGAACTCACGGGGTGATTTGTATTCGGTCCCCCAGACAAAGCGGATCCAGTCCCACGCCTTGACCACCGCGGTCTGCGCGTGACCATCGTGCATCGTGTGCATGTACGCGCCGACCGTGGCCGCGAACGCGCCCGCGATGCAGGCCACGGTGATGACCGCTGGCAGCTTGTTGCGAACCTTGAGGATCGCGCACACCCCGCACAACACACAGCCGAGCAACGGCAGGAACGGGATGAGCAGCGTCCACTTCGGCAACTCGCCCGTGACCGCCCCGAGCGCGGCCGCGTTGACGCCCGCATTCAGGGCAGCCTCATGGCCACCATGCGTGCCCAGGGCACCATGCTCGACCTGTGCGAATACGCCCGCGGCCACGACCTGCAGAGTCTGAAGTTGTTCGACCAGTCCGACCACGGTGCTCCTCGTTCCCACGAATCCCCAACCCCCCCGCGCACGCTACCAACCCACCGCACTATCCGCGCATCTCGGCCCATTCCGCGGCGTCGAGAGATTCCTTCCGCCTGAACAACAAGACCACCAACGCGAGGGCCAGGGCCGCTTCGGCCGCGGCGATGGTCAGGACGAACACGACAAAAGATTCGCCCGTGTGGTTGAGGTGAAACCTGCTGAACGCAATCAACGCAATCCCCGCCGCCTGAAACATCAGTTCGGTGCAGAGAAACATGATGATAAGATTTCGACGAGTCACGAATCCGATCAAACCAATAACAAATAACATTCCCGAGGTCATCAGGTAGTGGTACAACGTCGCCGAAGCCATCGGTTCGGGAAACCCACCCTGCGCGAGTGTGAGCCCATCAAGCAACACGTTCATCGCCCGCCCCCAATCTGCACGCCAGACTTCGGCAACTGCCCACCGTTTGATCCTGAAGCCTTGCCTGAGTTATCCACAGACAATCCACCAATCACGCCCCCCACTTTCGGGGTAGCCCGCAGCGCCGCGATCGACTGTTCATCCACAAGCGCGTGTTGCTCCGCAACGAGCTTTGCATGCTCATCGAGTTCAACCTTCTTGCGAGCAAGCACCACCGCACCGAGCATGGCCATGAGCAGGATCACGCCCGCAACTTCGATTCCGCCCGGATGATCGGCGAGGAGCGAGAAGCCTACTCCTTCAATGTTGCTAATCTTTAAGTCTTTAGGCCACAAGGGGTTGGACGTGCTGATGATGCGCCTCTGAGCATAATCCTTGCCATAGGCAACCGTGACGGTTCCCCCGGCCAGATCGATGAGGTAGGGTCCGCTGTTGGTCGGCTCACCCAACGCGGCGGCCGCCCGCGCCAATCGCTCAGTCTTGCCGTCGATCAGTTTGGCTTCGACGAGCGATTTCTCAATCTTGCGCGGCAACCGGCTGAGCAACCCTGCATCGGCGGGAATGGTCGCGGGAGCCATCTTGGATGTGCCGACACCCATCATGGTGGTGAGCGCGGCGAGCAGGATGAAGCCGGTGAGCGTGGCGACAATGGGTTCGCGGCTGTAGCGATCGTACTCGGCGAGCGCTTCCACCTGATCGGCGGTTGGCGATTCGGTCGCGAGCATGATGACGAACAGGTAGGTGATGAGGATGGCACCGGCGTAGACGATGATCAGGGCGAACGCCATAAACTCGGCCGAAAGCAGGACATACAACCCGCTGGAGGCGAGGATGGTGAGGATGAAGTAGAGCGCGGAATAGACCGGGCGCGGATGGCTGATGACCCGGAGGGCCGAACCGAGCGCGATAAGGCTGAAAACATAGAAGTTGATGTTGGGCAGATCGCCCGGCGCGCGAAGCCCGAGCGCGAGGAAGATGCCCCCAAGCCCGAGGGCCGCGATGAGCGCACCGAGGAGTTGCGGGCTTACGCCCTTGCGTGGCAGGGCCATGGCGATGCCAATCGCCCCCACGACGCTGCCGACAAAGAGAAGGATCGAACTGGCCAGGGTGTTCAAGGGACCGGGGCTCCGGCGTAGGGATCAGGGTTGCGGGGGCGAGGTGTTGGGGGTCGGGGAATGAACGCAGAGGATAGAGAGTGCAGGGTCGGGCTTCAACCGGGGTAAGCATGGGGACGAATGGTGACTGAGGCGGCAGGCCATGAGGGTGGTAGCATCTTGAACTTGGAAGAACCCACGCAAATGGCCTGGAAGAGGATGCTGCCGAATGCCCTGACCCTCACGCGGGTGGCGCTGGCGGTGGTGTTCTTTGCCATGCTGCATTTCTGGCGGTTTGATCTCACGCGCACATCCTCGATGTATCCGAGTGGTCGGGGAGTGGACGGGTGGCTGCTTGGCGCGGCGGGAGTTTTTGTGCTGGCGGCCATTACCGATGCACTCGACGGGCACCTGGCCAGAACGTGGCGGGTCGTCTCGTTGTTCGGGCGCGTGATGGACCCGTTCGCGGACAAGCTGCTGGTCATTGGTGCGTTCGTGTTTCTGGCTGGTCCATCCTTCGCTGTGGTGGATACGCAGGGGCGGATGATGCAGGTTTCGGGTGTTGAGTCATGGATGGCGGTGGTCATTCTGGGGCGCGAACTGCTGATTACGTCGCTGCGCGGTGTGTTTGAATCGGCGGGGGTCTCGTTCGCAGCATCGCCGAGCGGGAAGTGGAAGATGATCCTTCAGAGCGTGTGCGTGCCGCTGATCATGGTGTTGATCGCGTGTACACAGACGATTCAGGCTCTCCCCGACGGAGGTGGGCCCGTGCTGTTTGCGCGCACGACGACCGGTCAGGTGGTGGTGTGGGTGGTGTGGGCAACGGTGGTGGTAACGGCGTGGTCGGGGTTGCCGTATGTGTTGCGGGGGATCAGGGAGAGCGGAAAGTTGCGGGGGATGAAGGCATGAAGAGGCGGGCGATCAAAATTACGTACGAGCATTGTGCCATGCGGACGCTCCCACCGGTCGATGATCTGAATCGGCTTTCCGAGGGTACGGATGAGCGATGCGCAATGCGAACCCTCCCCCTGGCCCCCTCCCTCCGGGAGGGGGGACCGGAAGGTGCGCGCGACGGGAGGTTCATTTGAGACCAAGCTCGCTGAGCCGGCGCGGTGAGATGATGGTGACCACGTTTGGTCTGGGCCTGCTGCGGCCTGCGCCGGGGACGTGGGGATCGATGCCGTCGGTGGTGCTCGCGGGCGTGCTGATGGCCGCGGGGGCTGCGCCGGATGGGACGATTGTCAACTGGCTGATCTACAACGGTGTGCTGGCGGCGGTGATGGTGGTCTTCAGCGCGGCGTGCATTCGCTATGGCGATGCGGCGGAGGCGAAGTTTGGGAAGAAGGACCCGGGCCAGATCTGCGCGGATGAGACGGCGGGGCAGTGTTTGGCGTTGATGTTCCTGCCGCTGCACGCGGTGGCGACACCGACGAACGCGGTCGCGACGCTGGTGCTGGCGTTCGTGGTCTTTCGCATCATGGACATTGTGAAGCCGTGGCCCGCGGGTCGGTTGCAGAGCGTGCCGGGCGGGTGGGGCGTGCTGCTGGATGATCTGGCGGCGGGTGTGCTGGCGGCGCTCGTGGTGCAGTTGGTGACCCGCACGGCGTTGTAGCGTGCGATACACTGCTGCCATGCCATGCCTGCTCAGCCTGATCGCGTTGTTCTTTCCGCGGGTCGTGATCGTGATGCTGGTCATCTTCAGCGATTATCTGGGACGCGCGTTTCAGAACGAGTGGTGGTGGCCGCTGGCGGGGTTTTTCTTCATGCCCTTCACCACGCTGGCCTACGCCTTCGGGATGAACCATGGGGGCGGGATCAAGGGTGTGTATGTGGTGCTGGTAGTGCTGGGTGTGTTGATGGATTTCGGGGTGATCGGGGGCGGGGCGGCATCGCGGCGGCGGAAGAGCGTGGTGGTGAAACGTGTGCGGGCGTAGGGGCGCACCGATGTGGTTTAGGGCCACAAGTGGCTGGCACGGCTATCATTCCGGATCTCGTCCCGGCCCCGCTTTTCGCGGCCCCGGCCGCGAGAAAACTATTCATATTGGTGCGCGGTTTGGCCGCGTGTTTGCTCGTACTTTGGCTGTACTTTGCATGTACTTTTTGCATGGAGCTTTGCATGGCTGCTGCGCCGGATATGAACCTGCCCCACTCTGATCAACCCAAGCCGAACACTGAGTATGGTGAAGACCAGATCAAGGTGCTGGAGGGGCTTGAAGCGGTGCGGTTGCGGCCGGGCATGTATATCGGCGGGACGGATGTTCGCGCGTTGCACCACCTGGTGTATGAGGTGGTGGACAACTCGATCGATGAGGCGATGGCGGGGTTTGCCGACACGGTTGCGGTGACGATCCATGCCGATGGGTCGTGCAGCGTGGTGGACAATGGGCGCGGCATTCCGCTTGGTCCTAAGCGGCACGAGAACCCGGCGTATGACGGGAAGCCGGCGGTCGAGATCGTGCTGACGGTGCTGCACGCGGGTGGGAAGTTCGGTGAGGAAGGCTCGGCGTACAAGGTGTCGGGCGGGCTGCACGGGGTGGGTGTTTCGTGCGTAAACGCGCTGAGCGAGTGGCTGGAGTGCGAGGTCTATCGCGAGGGGAAGATTCACAAGATTGTGTTTGAACGGGGCAAGACGCGCGAGAAGCTGCACTCGGTGGGGAGCATCGAGACCGGAACGGGGACCGGCGGTGGCGGGCGCGGCGGCGCGCTGATGACGGGCACGAAGGTGACCTTCATGCCCGACTCGGAGATCTTTCCGGATGTGAACTTCGAGTATGCGACGTTGCAGACGCGGCTGCGCGAGCTCTCGCACCTGAACCCGGGCGTGACGATCCGGCTGCGGGACGAGCGCGTCGGTCCGGACGGTCGGCTGCGGCAGGATACCTTCAAGAGCACCAACGGTCTGCTCGAATACGTCGAGCACCTGATGACGGGCAAGACGCCCGTGAGCGCGCCAGTTCACGTGAAGAAGAACGATGCGGGGAACAACCTGTTCTGCGAAGTGGCGATGCAGTACCACGATGGGTACAACGAGACGCTGCTGACCTTCGCGAACAACATCAACAACGTCGATGGCGGCACGCACGGGGGCGGGTTCAAGGTCGCGCTCACACGAACGCTGAACGCGTATGCCAAGCGAACCGATATTCTGCGCGAGAAGGACCCCGTGCCGACGGGTGAGGATCTGCGCGAAGGGCTTGTCGCGATCATCAGCGTGAAGCTGCCCAACCCGACGTTCAACAACCAGCCGAAGGAAAAGCTGCTGAACCCTGAAGTTGAGGGGTTTGTGGCCGCGGCGGTGAGCGAGGCACTGGGCGCGTGGCTGGAGGAGCACCCGAGCGAGGCGAAGAAGCTGTGTTTGAAGGGGATCAACGCGGCGCAGGCGCGCGAGGCGGCGCGGAAGGCGCGCGAACTGACGAGGCGGAAGAGCGCGTTGGAATCGGGCTCTATGCCCGCGAAGCTGCGCGACTGCAAGACCAAGGATGTGGACAGCAGCGAGATTTTCATCGTCGAAGGTGATTCGGCAGGCGGGAGCGCGACGCAGGGGCGCAACGTCGAGAACCAGGCGATTCTCCCCCTGCGCGGCAAGCTGTTGAATGTCGAGAAAGCGCGGATCGATCGGATGCTCGCGTTCGAGGAGATCCGGACGCTGATCAGCGCGCTCAAGTGCGGGATCAGCATCGACTTTGACATCTCGCGGCTGCGGTATGGGCGCGTGATCATCATGACCGATGCCGATGTCGATGGATCGCACATCCGCACGCTGCTGCTGACGTTTTTCTTTCGGCAGATGCCGGAGTTGATCCGGCGCGGGAAGATCTTTGTGGCGCAGCCGCCGCTGTATCAGCTTGCGTGGGGCGGCGGCAAGAACAAGAAGATTCAGTATGTGCTCAACGATGCGAAGCTTGATGACATGCTGACGGAGGTTGGTCTGCAGCGGGCCTCGCTGGTGATCCGCAAGACCGATCCGACGGACAACATCTCGGTGTTGATGGATGAGAAGACGCGGCAGCCGCAGGTCGAGAGGCGGCTGGAGGGTGAAGAACTCATGCGGCTGGTGCGCGTGCTGCGAAGGCTTGCCGAACTGGTCGAGATCGCCGAGCGTCGCGGCGTGAAGTTTGTCGATCTGCTTGGCTCGCGCGATCATGACCCATCAGGACGCAGGAAACTGCCCTCTCATCGGTTGGTGTGGACGGGTGGTGAGGCGTGGGCGTGGAGCGAGCAGGAGGCACGCGAAATCGCGCACGGGCACAAACTGATTCTGGCGGAGATGGATGGAGGCGCGGTGGCGCCGGTTGTGGAGTCCGGCGCGGTGGCGACGGAATCGGGCGCGGTGCTTCCGGTGAACTCGACCTCGCTTGCCCAACTGCGCGAACTGCACGAGAACCGCGAGCTTGAGCGGCTCTTCGAGCTGTTGGGCAAGCAGGGGTTGAACATCGCCGACTATTCGCTCACGCAGGAAGAATCGGTCACGGGCGAGAAGCTGCCGACGAAGTATGCATGGGAAATCCGCAGTGAAGCGGGTGCGGCGAAGGAGCTGGCAGCCGAGAGCGCAGGGGTTGGCGATGACCAAGTTGGCGATGCGGACTCGGAGCACGGCGCGCCGGCCACGGAGCGCAAGGCGACACCGAAGATCGTGGAAGTGGCGAACATTCCGGGTGTGCTTGGTGCGCTGCTGGATGTCGGCCGGCGCGGGCTGGAGATCAAACGGTTCAAGGGTCTGGGCGAAATGGATGCCTCGCAACTCTGGGAGACAACCATGGACCACGACCGCCGCACGCTGATGCGCGTCACGTGGGATGGCGCGGCGGATGCGGACACGCTGTTCACGATTTTGATGGGAGAGGGTGTGGAAGCGCGGCGGAAGTTTATTGAGGAACATGCGTTGGAAGTTAAGAATCTGGATGTGTGAGGGGGCGAGGGCTCTCGCTCCGAGGTCTGGTTCGCGTTCAGGCTCTGGTCTGTCGAGTTTGATGCGGCGTCATGGGATCATCAGGTTGAAGCTGGTGTCGCTGTGGGTCGGCGCAAGAGCCTGGCGAGAGGGTCGCTTGATGACTTTCAAAAGGGTCGTTGCACCAATCTGTCAGAAACGGCATGTGAAACACGCCGCGACGCACGGGTGAATGATCCCACGATTCGTCGCCGAGCCTCCTCATCGTGGGCGTGATGGGTGTGGCTGTGCGGGCACACCCGTCACTGTTGTACCCGCCGCGACATTTTTGACCACCACCGCCCCGCACCCGACCACCGCCCCTGCACCGATCTGGATATTGAGCATGACGCGGGCACCGATGCCGATGAGGACGTCGGGCTCGACCCTGGCGCGACCGCCGAGGATGCTGCCGGGTGCGATGTGGACATTCTCACCGACATCGCATTCGTGCTCGACGATGGCGCCGGTGTTGATGATGGCGTGGTCGGCGATGGTGGCCCGCGTGTGGATGACCGCGCGGGGTCCGACAAAGACGCCCGAGCCAAGGCGGGCGGAGATGGAGATGACCGCGCTCGGGTGAACGATGGTCGCGGCGGGTTTGCCCAGCGCGCGAAGCCGCGTGATGAGTGTGCGGCGGGTCGCGGCGTGGCCGATGGCGATGATGCAGGCGGCGCGCGAGGGGGCACCGGCGGACAAGACCGCTTCAAGATCGGCGAACGTGCCAAGACGATCAAGGGCACCGGGGCCGGAAGCAAGGGGCGCGGCAGGGGAATCGTCGAAGAAGCCGATGGGCATCATGCCGAGCAGGGTGGCGGCTTCGGCAACACCGAGGGCGTGGCCGCCACCGCCGAGGATGATGAGGTTGGTGACGGACATAGGTTCGCGCGATCAGGAGAAAAGTCGCTGCAGGATTTGTTCTCGGGTGAGGTGGTGGTGGCTTTCCAGATCACGAAGCAACGAGTTGAGCGTCCCAACTCGAAGCGGGCGGTGATCTGGTACGGTGACCTCTTGTTCACCATCGACGACCGTTCGCAAACGCATATGGCTACCCCGTTGGCGTACTTTGATGCACCCAAGCGTGGCTAAGGCGGACACCAAGTCGTCACCGGCCAAGTCTCGAGGTAGCTTCACGCTGCGATAACCTCTTCACGGATCCAGTGAAGCCGAATGACCTTTGGCCGCGTTGTGATGTCATCGAAGTGGCACCGAACCGCATCCCGAACACTTTCCTTGAGAGCTTCAAAAGTATCGGCATCCGTAAAAATGGAATGACTCCATGCACGAGCCGTGAATCCACCTTCAACATCATGCTCGACAAGAAAGACAATCTCTAACATGGGTTCGATCCTGATTGGGTGGCGGAGCGTGAGATTTGCGATGACGGATAGAACGTATGCCAACAACGGTTTGGACTATGATAGGTCAACAGACTTGAAGCGGCGAGTTGACGAATGGGGCCGGGTCAGGGACACTTCGCCACCTCCGGATGGCCGGACGAGTCTCTTGGCCCACCATCCCCGCCGCGACGGATGGTTTGCGGTAGCATCTCGGTCTCGGGTGGGTGCGTACCGGATGGTTCTGGTGGCATGGTCACGGTCTCGGGTTGGCGTTCGGTTTCTCGTTGGGGTTTCAGATTGCCTCTCTTGTACTTTCATACTGAACGATTCGCTTGATTGGAGCTTACTGAATGGCCGCTCGTACCTCATCCAGCCTTGGCGTCGGGATCCTGGTCACCGTGCTGGGCATTGCCACGCTCGGGCTGTTCGTCACGACCGTCATCATGTGGTCGATGGCGAGCAACGCCCGGAAGCAGGCGGCGGACCTGGAGCAGGGCACGGTGGACTTCATCCGCACCGAAGAGCGCGGGATGGACTCGGTGCTGCGGCTCAAGGAGCCGGCCAAGAAAGCCCGGAAGAGCGTGGTGGGTTACCTGGTGGAAAGCCAGGGAAACATCATGAGCAAGGTGACCGGCAGCACGACCGATTCGTTCGATGACATCGCCAAGAAGTTCCCGGACATGACCTCGCCCAATCTGGTAGCGCAGGTGCGGGACTACAAGAACGAGATCTCGCGTTTGACCGGACAGGTGAAGGATGCGAACGATGCGAAGAACCGCGCGGTGCAGGACAAGGAGAACGAGGCGAAGCGTGTGCAGAGCATCGACAACCAGATGAAGACAACGGTGGCCGCGTTGAACGCGCAGCTCGATGTCTACAAGACCGAGGTGGATACGCTCCGGTCATCGATCAACGAGTACAAGGCCAAGGCCGATGAGCAGGTGCAGAAAGTTCGCGACACGGCCTCATCGACCGAGGCGCAGCTCACCAGTGATATCGACAAGCAGCAGCGCGAGTCGGTGCTGAACCGGGGGTTGATACAGAAACTTCAGGAAGAACTGAAGGGTAAGCGCTTCACCGGGCAGAACGAGTTTGCGCTGGTGGATGCCGAAATCATCGGGCTCAACTCGGCGGATGGAACGGCGACCATCAACATCGGGCGCAAGAGCAAGTTGACACTCGGGATGACCTTCGCGGTCTACTCCGAAGCCACCGCCATCCGTCCCGACGAGAAGACGGGCGAATATCCCGAGGGCAAGGCGGCGGTCGAGGTGGTGAAGGTTGATGAAGATACTTCCACCATCCGCATCATCCGCGAGAAGCGCGGCAACCCCGTGGTTCGGGGCGATGTGCTGGCCAACGCGGTCTATGACCCACGCAAGACGTACGCATTCGTGGTTTACGGCAACTTTGACTCCAACCGCGATGGCCGCTCGACTCAGCAGGAGCAGAGCGACTTCCGCGCCCGCATCGTGAGCTGGGGCGGCAAGGTGCTGGATGATCTTACGGGTGAGGTCGATTTCCTGGTGCTGGGTGAGCGGCCCGTGCTGCCGCCCGAGCCTGCGGGCACCGCGCCGGTCGAGGTCGTTGATGAGTGGCTGCGTCTCCAGCGCGCCGCCAGAAAGTACGATGAACTTTTCAAGAAGGCGACCGAGACCTCCATCCCCGTGCTGAATCAGAATCGGCTTGACACGCTGATTGGCAATCCGTCCTGAGTGGTTAGACCAGTCGCGCTGATGGCATGAACCGTACATCGGCCCCGCTCAGGTGGGGCCGTTTTGCTTTAACGGATGCCCCCGACGGGTGTATGCCTGTTCAACTATCATGCACGGTTCGCCAAGACCCGCGCCGTGGGCACGGTGCGGCAAGGTACCCTGAAAGCCGATGTCGAAACGCAAACGCCGCAAACTCCCGACCTTTCTTCAGTTGCCCGCGTATTGGGCGGCACGGGCGGCGATCGGAACGATGCTGACGGGCGATCTCGAATCGAACCTGCGTGGCGCGCGCGCCATCGGGCGGGGATGGGCCCGGTTCGAGCCGAAGCGAGTGAAGAGGGCGATGGAGAACATCGCGGTCGCGTTTCCCGAGATGGGCGAAGAGGACCGGCGCAAGCACGCGATCGAGTCGTACGAGCACTTGTTCATGCTCGCGGTCGAGATGGCGTATACGCCGCGATTGCTGAATCACGATGCGTGGTCGGAGCGCGTTCGCGTGGGAAACCTCGGGCCGACGGTTCGACACCTGACCTCGGGCCGCCCGTGCGTGCTGATCACCGGGCACTGCGGCAACTGGGAGTTGATGGGCTACACACTCGCGCTGCTCGGGTTTCCGATTCACGCGCTCTATCGGCCGCTCGATCTCAAGCCGATGGATGCGTGGTTGCGCCAGACGCGTGAGCGGCGCGGGCTGATGCTGGTGGACAAGTTCGGCGCGACGGAAACCATACCGAGGATCATGGAACGGGGCGGGCTGGTCGGATTCATTGCCGATCAGAACGCGGGCGACCGTGGGCTGTTTGTCCCGTTCTTCAATCGGCTGGCCAGCTCATACAAAACGATCGGACTGTTGGCCATGCAGCATGAAGCACCGATCATCTGCGGCCAGGCGCGGCGGCTGAACTGGTCTCGCGATGGCAATGCGGAGGAGGGTCAGCAGGGCGCGGCCGATCAGAACGGGCTTGGGTTTGCAAGTTGGTCGGGCGAGCCGTTCCGATATCGGCTGGATATTCAGGACATTATTGAGCCCGAAGACTGGAAGGGTCAGCCGGACCCGCTGTTCTACATCACCGCGCGCTACCGGCGCGCGATCGAAACACTCGTACGCAAGTCTCCCGAGCAGAACCTCTGGCTGCACCGATATTGGAAGAGCCGACCCCGGCACGAACGGATCGGAAGACCCCTGCCGGGTGCGATGAAGGACAAGATTCGCGCTTTGCCATGGATCAGCGCGGATGATCTTGCACGTATCGAAGAGTGGAGCGAGCGGGATGGGGCGGCGTGCGCGGAGGGAAGGGATGGGGATAGCCGAGGAAACCGCACTTAGCACGAGGCACGCGGCGAGGATGGGGTTGTGCGTGTGCAGAAATCGCCGCGATGTTGTGTTACTACACTGAAACGTCACCTGCCCTCTGCGGAGCCAACCATGCCCGGCCGACTTGACGGTGTGCGCATCTTGATTGTTGATGATGACCCGGACATTCTGGAGTCGATCGAGGCCGCGCTGCTGGCCGAGGGCGCCGAGACCATGACGGTGGCCGACGGGAACGCGGCGGTGGTGGCCTGTCAGCAGGATGACCCGCCCGATGTGGTCGTGCTCGACATGATGCTCCCCAAGCGCTCGGGCTTTCTGGTGCTTGAGAAGATCAAGGGTCACGAGGATTCGCCGCTGGTCGTGATGGTGACGGCCAACGAGGGCAAGCGGCACCAAGCCTATGCCGAGAGCCTGGGCGTGGATGAATATCTGCTGAAGCCGGTGCCGCTGTCACAGTTGATCGACACCATCGACGACCTGCTCACCAAGCAGGAGGCCGAGGAGGGGCTTGAGGACGAGTGAGGCACGTTGTGGTTCACGTTGTTTGATTGGGAGCCTCGCTACACTCCGGACCGTGGCCAAAAAACGCACCATCGTGCTGATCAACCAACCCACGCCCGGCGCGATGGAGCCGCTGGCGGTTCTGCGCGACTTTCTCGCCACGGTTGGGCGGCACAACATCGCGGGCGATGGTTCAGGACCGACGGGGCTTGGTGTCGTCCCCGGCATGATGTTGCTCTTCGGGCCGGGGTGCATCTTCGAGGTGCCCGGCGATGGTGAGCCTGCAACCGAAGTGATGCAGGCGATGGTGAGCGTGACCGATGAAGACTTCGCCTGGCCGGTGCTCAGCCGGTTGTGCAAAGAGCAGAACTGGAAGATGATGGACCCGGACTCGGGGCGGATGTTCGGGTGAGCCGGACCCGACCACATCGAACTCAGAACAGTGTGAGCGAGCAGCGTTCGTCCGAGTAGACCAGAACCTCGTTGTGCCTTTGCAGCCGCGCCCTCTCCCAGCATCCCCCATCGCTCCCATTCCTCTGAGTTGGGTTTCCTCTGGGTTCGATCCTGCCACGCCTTCGCCTAAGATTGTCCATGCCGCAGGAAACCAAGTCGATGCCTGACCCTGCCGCCACCTCGCCAGCCGGGTGGGCGGTCGATCTTCGTGATCCCACCTTGACCACCGAGGCTCTTGAGCGGGCCTTTGACTTTCGCGGCGATGTCACGCTCACGCTTGCCGATGGGCGGATTGTCGCGGGCTACCTCTTTGACCGCATCCGTGGCCGCTCGATGTCAGATTCGTTTGTGCGTGTGATGGGCGCGCTGAGCGATGAGAAGGTCAAGGTTGCCTACGCCGATATCCGGCACGTCGCCTTCAGCGACCGTGATCCTGCGGCGGGCAAGAGCTTCGAGACGTGGGTGAAGAAGTACGTTGAGAAGAAGATGGCCGGCGAGAAGGCGGGCATCGAGAGCGAAGTTCTCGACTGATCCTTATCGCCTCTCAGGCGACTGAAAACCATGCCAACCTACCTCTACGAGATCGTTGATAAGAAGGGCGAGCCGACGGGCGAGACGTTTGAATACGTGCAGTCGATGCGCGATGCCGCGCTCGCCAAAGACCCGAACACCGGCAAGCCCTGCCGCCGCGCGATTGTCGCACCAGCGATCGCGGGCAAATCGTCGCCGCTTAAAGACAAGAGCCGCCTGAGCAACAAGAACCTCGAACGGCTCGGCTTCACCAAATACGAGCGCAAAGGCAAGGGATACATGGAGCGCGTCGCGGGCAAAGAGGGGCCGCGAAGCATCTCATCGGAAGATTGAGATGAGGTCGTGGGTTTGAACCGGCGATTGCTCATTGGCCGCAGAGCGGTGGCCGCGGCGGTCGTCATCAGCGATCAGCAACGGCGACGGCGGGGAACCAGCATGAACATGATCGCCAGCGGCGCGGCGTGGGCGGGTGAGGGGATGTTGAACGACCAAGCGTAGATGAACTCGTCGGGCGCGCCGAGTGGGTATTCAACGAACATTCGCATCGTCGTTTCAATGCGATACATGCCCGGCGGGTGCCATGGCCACGCCGCTTTGGGCATGTCTATGCCGAGGTGCGTGATGTGGGTGCGGTCGCGGTGAAGTGATCGTTCGGACAAGCTGTGATTCGTGTGGGCTACACTGGCCGTCTTTTGATGTTGCTCAACCGATGTGTAACCTCATGGCCACGCCCAGGGCGGCGAGGCCATGGCACCGGGCGGCCAAGCGATACCCGCCGTTTCCACGAACCGCACAAGGTTGCAGGATCTTGGCTTTTGTACGAGGGTCGTGAAGTTCTGCCGCCTCTTCGGGCACCCTGTAAGAAAATCAACACCATCACCAAAAATCCGTAGCCTCAAAGGCGATTGGTCTCGCACGACACTCCAGACGCGGCAGACTCTGCCGCAAATGGACCAGGCACGACCAAACACGATTGAGGTAGACCATGCAACGGACTATGAAGATGGCAACGAAGACGGCGAAAAAGTTAGCGGCGGCGGTGGCGGTGGCCCTTTGCGGGTGCGCGATGGGCGTAGAACGAGCAGCGCAAGTGGCGGATGACTCGCTGAACACCGCCGAGGCGGTGATCGCGAGCTTTATCGCGCAAGACGATGGCGCCATCGGCAAGCACGACCCCGCGCCGCGAGCGAGCAAAAAGGTCCACATCTCGTGGGACCGCCCCGTACGCGAAGTCGCCGCCGAGCTGCGGGCCGCCGAACTTCCGACCTATTACATCGCGGATGGGCGCGCGGTGGCCATGACGGTACACGATCATCGCGTGGTGGTTAGGTTTGCCGGAAGCGATGCCGAGGCCGCGGCACGTTCACGCGCTCTTGGGCTGCCCGTGCTGCGTGTGGTGCCGAGCGGTGTGGATGGGTACAAGGTGATCGAACTGGCGAGCGCGGTGGTGGGTGGGGGCGGCATCAACGCGGTTCTCGAACTGCTGCTGACCGATGGCGCGTTCGAGTTTGCAACGCCCGTCTTCAACAGCACGGTGATCGAGGGTGGCGCGATCGTGATGTTCCCCGAGATCAACGCCCGCGTGAGCGAGGCGAACATCGGGCGCATTGACGAAGTGGTCGGCATTCATGGCAAGGGTACCGAGATCATCAGCCGCCAGCACGCGGGGCTTGAAGGGGCCGTGCAACTGCGGAGCAACGAGCGCAACGGCTTCCGTGTGCTGAAACTCGCCAACGAGCTTGCGCTCAACACCGAGCTTGCGTGGGCCGCGCCACGGATGATGACCCCGATCCGGTGGGAGGCCTTCACACCGAACGATCCATTCTTCGGTACCACGAGCATGTGGGGCTGGATGAACGATGGGAGCGGCGGGGGAGTCGCCGATATGGACACCGACGCGGACCTTGCGTGGGAACTCACACGCGGCAACCCGAGCGTGAAGGTGCTCGTGCTTGACCAGGGCAGCGAGCAGACGCACCCGGATATCAACCAGAACACCGGGCGCAACTTCACTGATGGCACAGCGGCTGGCTTTGGCGATGGCTCGCCGCTCAACCCGTGCGACAACCACGGCACGGCGGTGGCGGGTGTGATCTCGGGCCGGATCAACAACGCGCTCGGAGGTGCGGGCGTCTGCCCCAACTCCCGCGTGATCTCGGCCAAGATCGGTGTAGACCAGGTGGACGCCATGGGCAACTGCACGGGCTTTTGGGGAGCAAGCGCGACGATCGATGACTACGTGGCCAACGCTTTGGAATGGGGCGAGAGTCAGGGCGCACGGATCAGCAACTCCAGCTACTCAACCGGCGCGATCGACCTCATCACCGATTCGTACGATGCCAAGGCCGCGGCGGGCATGATCAACTTCTGCAGCGCGGGCAACGGCACGGGCGGGTGCAACGGCATCGCCAACAACGCGCTCTCATACCCATCGAGCCTCGCAAGCTCGCAATCGGTCGCCGCGATCGGCAGCAACGGTGTGCGGACGGGCTTCAGCAACTTCGGCACGGGCCTCGACTTTTCATGCCCCGGCACCAACGTTCGCACCACCGACCGCACGGGCGCGGCCGGATATAACGGCACCGACTACGCGGCCTTCTGCGGCACATCGGCCTCTGCACCGTTCGCTTCGGGAATCGCGGCGATCCTCATCTCCAGCTTCCCCGACTTTGATTCGAGCGGGATCGTGAACCTCATGAAGTTCTACGCCACCGACCTCGGCACAGCGGGCTATGACACGGGCTATGGCTGGGGCTTCCCGAACATCAACGACGCGATGCGGGCGGTCTTTCCTCAGAACAACTGGTGCCAGATCGCAACAGACATTGAGACATCGGCCTACAACCCGACACCCTACAGCGTGGGCAACGCCGCGGAAGTGCCGGAAGAACTCGACGAGGGGTGCGAGCTCAACAACGCGGGTGTCAGCCACAGCGTCTGGTACCGGTTTGTGCCCGCGTGCGATGGCACGGTCAGCATTAACACGAATGGCAGCGACTACGACACGGTGCTGAGCGTCTGGCGCGGCAACTGCTCGAACGCGGCACAGGTCGGCTGTGACGATGATGGCGGCGCAGGCACGCAGAGCCAGATCGTGGGCCTCAGCGTGGCGGTTGGTGAGACCTACTACATCAAGATCGCGGCATACGGCGTGAACAACGCGGGCGGATCGCTCGACTTCAACTTCCTCTACACACCAACCGCGCTCAGCAACGATCAGTGCTCGAATGCGTTTGATATCCCCTTCAACCAGCTCACGCTCCACACCTGCACACTCGGCGCAACCGCCGTCCCCTGCGAGGGCAGCGAACCTTGCCTGCCGGCTGGTGTGGGAAGCGGCCACTCGGTCTGGTTTGAGTTCACCACACCCAGCATCGGGCGCTTTTATCTCGATACATTCGGATCGGGCTATGACACGGTGCTGAGCGTCTGGCGCGGCAACTGCGGCACGAGCTTCTCGAGCAACGGACAGACGTTCTGCGGCTCAGTGCCGACGAATGTTGCCTGCAACGATGATTCGGTCAGCACGCGGCAATCGGTGCTCGACAGCGTGCCCGCTCAGGCATTCACAACGTACCGATTCAAGGTCGCGGCGTATGGGAACAACGATGGTGGCGACACGACGTTCTACTTCCAGTTCATTCCCTGCCCGGCCGACTTCAACCTCTCGGGCAGCGTGACGGTGCAGGACATCTTCGACTTCCTCGCCGCGTACTTCGCGGGTGATGCCCGGGCAGATTTCAATAACTGGGCCGGCATCACGGTGCAGGACATCTTCGACTTCCTCGCGGCGTACTTCGGCGGGCCGTGCAACTGAAGGTAACTCGTCAACACAGTTCAACAGACAACAAGTTCTCGCGGGGTCGCGGCCAATCGGTCGCGACCCCGCATTTGTTTTGGTGGACATGATCCGGATCGCTTATTTACGCAATCCTGACACGATCTTTACATGGCTATGGGTTGGATCCACCTGTTTGGGTGATGCTCTGGATGCAGTGCTTAAAACCTTAGCGCAATCTGCGTCGAACCTTTGCACATCGCGATTCGAGAAACCAACAGACTCTGATAGGCTTTCGGGCTATCGCCGCGTTCGTGTGTTGAATCTGAACTTGAATGCTGAAGATCGCTGAACGCACGCTTGCTGTAGGTTAGATATTCGCACACGCCGCACATAGGTGCGCAAACAGGGAGTCTGCAAGGATGGACAACACACGTCGTCGGTTGAGCACACGAAGGCCCGCGTTCACACTTATCGAGTTGCTGGTGGTGATCGCGATCATCGCACTCTTGGTCGGGCTGCTTTTGCCCGCGCTCGGCAAAGCTCGTGAAGAAGCCCGTACCATCAAGTGCGCGGCCACGAGCGGGCAGGTGGCCCTTGGTGTTGCGGTCTACACCTCCACGTTCCGCGACTTCTTCCCTTTCTCATACGTCTACACCAATGAACAGATCCCTGAGGATCAGCAGCCACAGTGGTTTGTTTCAGACCAGCAGACGGCGAGCGATGGCCGCCGCTACATTCACTGGTCATACTCATTGATGGCCGATGGCGACAAGATTCCTGAAGAGGCGTTCAAGTGCCCGAGCGTCTTCGGCGGCGGTGCGCCAGCAACCAACTGGGACGATACCGACCCGAATGCTTCAGAGAGCTGGCAGTCACGCGAGAACGCTAAGAAGGACTTTCAGGCCAAGCGCATGGCCTATACCGGCAACGCGGCGATTTTTCCCCGCAACAAGCTGAATGTCGCCTCAGGTCGTAGAAACGTATTTGTCAAGGATGGTGCGGTTGACAATCCCAGCCGCGTTATTCTCGCGACCGAGTTTCTGAATAACAACCAGTGGAGATCGATCTCGGCGGGCGGTGTAAGCAAGAGCCACCGATCGATCACGCCCTTTGTCGGTATCTCATCTGGAAACAACGTTTACAACGAGCCCCCCTTTGGCGATGAGCCACGCTTCGCTTACCCGAGCGATCGCGCGATTCTGGCCAACGCGGCGCTGGTTGATGAAGTGATCGATGGCAACGGTGCCATCTTCGCAATCAACGCCGTGGGACGAACGCACAGCGGCAAGGACAAGCAGGTCAATGGCCTGGCCAACTTCTCCTTTGTTGATGGGCACGTTGAGCGCATGAGTGTGCTCAAGTCCGTGCAGAAGCGGCTTTGGGGCGATCGGTTCTACAGCCTCTCGGGCAACAACCGCGTCGATCCGGTTTACGTCGCCGGTCCCTGATTCGCATGGATATGGATGATTGAACCCGACACGCAGGTGTCGATCTTGATCGAGTCTTGTCCGTTGGCGGGGTGACAACTCCGCCAAACGGGTTCACAATGATGGTGTTGGAACTTGGTATGAAGCCTGCCAGCGCAACCGATGTGCAAGGGGCCAACGGGTCAGTCTTTCATCGCGGCCAGCAGGCACATGTCTTCGAGAACTTCAAGTCGTGAAGTTCATGTCGATGAGTTGGTACAGGCTCAGTGCTGAGAATCCCTGCGGTGTTATGTGTGCGCGATCATTGCGCGCCGGTGACATCGGCTCGGCCGGTCCTGGGAAGCGCAGTGGGTGAACAGACGTGGGTGAGACAGACGTGGGTGAGGTTGGTGTGGCAGGTTTCTTGGGTGTGGCGGGAACAATCGTTGTAGGTGATCGATGTCTTTCTTGGGAATCAAAGGAGAGTCTTAGCATGAAGCGTAATCAGAAAATGACCCTGGGCCTGCTCGCCGCGTGCGGAGCAGTCGCCGGCCTGAACACCATTGCGTCGGCTCAGCCCGACCCGCGTCCAACCGTCGTTCACATCTCCGGCGCCACCCTGCTTGAGAACTTCCTCAACCAGCCCGCCGGAACACTCGACTTCATCGATGTTGACGGCAACCGCGCCTCGCGCGGCTTTCCCGCTGGCACCCCCGAGCGCCAGATCCAGCAGCTCGCTCCGTTCGATCTGCCCGGCCTCTTCGGCGGCGGCACCGGCACCACAGCGGTCTGGGATGCCTCAACCCACCTCGCCCTCTGCTACTCATCGGTAGGATCGGGCAATGGTCTCAACGAACTGATCCTCAACGGACGCACGTTCAACCTCGGTGTCTCAGGCCGCACATCAAACACCGGTGGTCCCCGTCCCGCCCCCAACGCGACCATGTCGATGCCGAACCGTTCGGGCGCATATTTCAACCGCTACCGCTACATCAACTCCGGTGTAGGCAACAACGCCGATGTCACCGTCGGCATCATCACCAACGATGGCAACGCCGGCGGCTTCCCAATCCGCGCTGAAACAACAGCAGGTGTGAATCAGTTCAAGGCCCTCTTCACAACCCCTCAGTCCGAGGCCTTCACCGACTCGATCATCGCCCCCGCCGCTTCGCTCGGCAACTTCAACGAGCCCTGGTTTGATTACAACGGCAACAACATCGCCGACAGCGGCGAGTTCGCCGACCTCGATGGCAACCTTGCCTACGGCCCCCTCGAGACCTTCACCGACCTCAACGGCAACGGTCGTTGGGATTGGCTCGGCTCGACCTCCGGCACCGGTGGCCTCACCGTCATCGGCGGCGTGACTGTTGATGCCGCAATCCTCGACGTCCCCGTCCGCTACGCGGTTCGTCTCGGCGGCACCGCCGCGGCCATCCGCAACCCCGGCGAAGCTGGCTACGGCAGCAACGCCCGCATCGCTCAGTTGAAGACGGGTGCAAACGACCCCGCGTCCAATAACGCCAACACCCTCTCCAGCCTCGCTCCGGCCGGCGTTCCCGCGGCCAACATCAACACCGCATCACCCGATGCCAACACCATCTTCGATACCCCTCTCTTCTTTGCCCCCATCGCCCCCACCGCCAACTTCGGCGTGGTTGGCGGCCTGATTCCCGCCACCGGTGCGAACACCGCCGTCATCAACATGAGCGACCTTCAGTACCTCTTCGGCGCTGGCCGCGCTTCCAACGGCGAGAACCTCGTCGTTGTCACCCGCGACTCGGGCTCGGGCACCCGCAACGGTTTCCAGAACTCGATCGGGCAGGACCCCTCATGGGGCGTGGGCGAGAACATCGGCGCCCGCAACAACTCACTCACCAACGATCGCGTTGGTTCCAGCTTCCTCCCCAGCAACAAGAACGGCAACCCCCGCGTTGAAGAGACGGTCTACAACAGCCGCCTCGCTGTCGGCTATGTCGGGCCGGAGCGCGGCCTGCAGAACGGCGGCGTTGATGTTCGCTGGCTCGACAGCGGGTATGCCGACATCCTCTCCGTCGTCAACAACCTGGCCAACTACGGCGGCACCACTCCTCAGCGTCCCACGCTCAGCTCCATCCTCAACAACACCACGGGCAACGCATGGGTCATCGGCGGCCCCGCTTCGTTCGGAACGTTTGGTGATCCTCGCGCCAACGCCCCCACCGACGGCGGCTACGGCTGGATGGAGCCCTACGGCGATACCAACCTCAACCTCGCGTATGACCTCGGCGAGCCCTTCAGCGATTTCAACGCCAACTCCGTCCGCGACGCGGTCGATACCGGCCCGGCTCCCCTCCCCTTCCCCATGCGGAACGCCAAGGCCGCCGCGGCCGTCAACAACATCACCCGCTCCATCGACCTCTTCGAGGCGGGCTTTGTCACGCCGTTCACCCCCGGTGAGCTTGCTGCGCAGAGCTTTATTCTGACCAACGGTCTCAACCGCGTTCAGAATCTCAGCAACCCCACAAACCTGGTTGCCAACCCCTCATTCAACGCCGCCCTTCAGACCTTCATCCTGACGGTCTCGGGCAATGTTCAGGGCAACCCGCAATACGCCACCTACGGCTCGCGCGTTGCTCCCAACACCGTCAACAGCCGCGCCGGCAAGGTTCCCTCCCGCGCCACCGGCACCTACAGCGACTCCTCGGTCAACGCACAGGCCGCGATCGACGGTTCCTTCATCTCACAGGGCGGCGCCGCCCTCGTCGGTGGCGCTGGTGGTTCAGTCGGTCGGACCAACCTCCCCCTCCGCAACCTTGTCGCCGCCGACTTCAACGCCGATGGCCTCCGCAACATCAATGACACCGCTCAGCTCATCGGCGCGTGGCGTCAGCGAAGCGGTGGTCCGGCCTGGGTCAGCCCTCTCGCGACCGGCGACCTCGCCAGCATCGCCACCGCCTCCGGCCAGTTGGCCAACGCGGCCGACGCCTGCATCGAGATCCTCGGCGACTTCAACGCCGATGGCAACTTCGACAAGCACGACGTGCGCTACTTCGCCGACGGTCTGGCCCTCGAAGTGACCGGCCCCCGCGCCGGCAGGATCGATCGCCGGGCTTCGTTCACCGCGCTCGACAACGCCCTCAACATGGCCACCGGCGGCGTTGACAACAACACCTTCAACACCATCCTCGCCACCAACCCGACCAACACCGCGGGTTGTGCCAAGGTCTACCAGCCCGGCGACAGCCGTGGCGACGTCGCCAACTCCACCGGCCGCGTCACCCCCGGCTTCCAGCCGATCGGTGCCGAGGGCTACGCCGGCTCGGTCGTGACCGATGCCAACACCATCAACGGCTTCGATATCGACTACGTGAACGCCCAGTTCCGCAAGGCCGCGATCACCGATTGCTCCGCCGACTGGAACACCTACACCGACGCGATCATCACCGACATCACTTGCGACATCAACGGCGACCTCAGCGTCAATCAGGCCGACGTGACCCAACTGGTGCAGGGCATCCTCGGCACCAACTACGGAGATGCGAACCTCGACGGCGTGGTCAACACGCTCGACCTCAACCTCATCACCGCCGCCGCGGCCGCCAACCTCGGTTCAGGTGGCAACCCCTTCCTCACCACTTCGTCTCGCTGGTCACAGGGTGATATCAACGGCGACGGCCTCGTCACCGCCGCCGATGTCAGCCTTGTCTGCATCGCCGATATCAACGCCTCGGGCTCCATCACCGTTCAGGATATCTTTGACTTCCTGAGCCTCTACTTTGGTTCCTGCCCCAAGGCCGACGTCAACGGTTCCGGCACCGTTACCGTTCAGGACATCTTCGACTACCTCTCCTTCTACTTCGCGGGTGGCTGCTCCTCAGCGATTACCTGCCCCTGATGCCCGAGCCGTCGAGCATCTTCTCCATCTAACCGGCTCTATCTGTTCCTGAGCCGAACAACTCGACATCCCGATTTGTCCCCGCCCCCGTGCGCTTTGTTCCGCACGGGGGCGGTTTTTTTTGCCCAGTTCACCCACATCAGCGCCCACGGTTGTCTATTCACGGATCCGAGGCTGACGAACGCCGAATCTTGCAGTATATTGGTGTTCCGAGGACATTCGTCCTGTTGGCAACGGGTGCCGCACCCTTCCCGAACCTTTAGAAGGACTCATTGATGCCACGCCCCGCCTTCCGATCCGTCGCCATGATGAACGCCAGGAACCTGCAAGGTCTCGCGGCGGGATTGGTGCTTTGCACGACGGGCCTGGCCATGGGACAGCAGGCCGCAGCGCCCAGCACGCCGCTCGACCTTTCCGGACTCACGATCCGCCGCAATGGCTATCAAGGCGCGGTCAACTTTGTCACTTCCAAAGATGGAGCGGCGATCAAGGTCGATGTGCCCAAGGGACGGTCACGCCTGGCGAGCCTGGCCTTTCTCGATACCTACGGCCAACTGTTCGGCATCACCGATGCTGCGGCCCATCTGGCCCTGCGCACCGTCGAGCCTGATCCGTTCGGCTGGTCACACACGACCTATCAGCAGGTCTTCAAGGGCATCAAGGTTTTCACGGGCACTATCAAGGTCCATCAGAACGTGGCCGGCGGCGTGGTGAGCGCCAACGGGCACTTCCGCCCCATCAAGCCCTCGCTCGGCGTGGTCCCCACGATCGATGCGCCGGGTGCCGAGGCCATTGGGCTCAAGACCATCACCGAAGCGCCCCGCGCGATTGTCGAACACAGCGAGCTGATGATCGTTGATCCAGGGTGGTATGGCGACGCACCCACCGGTGAGAGGCTCGCCTACTACGTGGTCGTCACTGATGTCGAGATTTCTGTCCGCGCAGCCATGTTCATCGATGCCCACACCGGCGAGATCATCGATCGCTGGTCGCTGATCGAACAACTGCTCAGCCGCGAGATTCACGATGCCAACGGGACCAACTCCCTCCCCGGCCCACTCGCGCGCTCAGAGGGTCAGGCCGCGGTCGGCATCGCCGATGTCGATGCGGCGTACGAATACGCGGGCGACTTCTACCGCTACCTCCAGCGCGCCTTCGGGCGCGACAGCATCGACAACGCAGGCCTCACCATCGTCATTACCCCAAACTCCACCGCAGCCCAATGCCCCAACGCATTCTGGAACGGCTTTCAGGCCGCGTTCTGCACCGGCGTGGTCACCGACGATGTTGTCGCACACGAGCTTGCCCACGGCCTAACCGGCTACACCGCCGGTCTGATCTATCAGAATCAGGCGGGTCAGCTCAACGAGAGCTTCAGCGATGTCTTTGGCGAACTCGTGGACATGTTCAATGGAAACGTCTCAGCGATCGGCGCGCCGAGCGGAACCCTGTGGCCACTGCCACCCGCGGTCGGCCCCGGTATTGATACGCCCAACAACGCGCGCTCGGTCTGCTCACCCAGACCCGGGCACCCCGACGGCGTGCGTTGGCTCGTCGGCGAAGATTCCGCGGCCTTCGGCGGTGCCATCCGCGATATGTTCGATCCGACCTGCCGCAACCACCCCGACCGCGCCAACAGCGCCTTCCAGACCTGCAACGCCAACGACTCGGGCGGTGTTCACAGCGGCAGCGGCGTGCCCAACCACGCCTTCATGCTCACCACCGATGGCGGCACCTTCAACGGCCGCACCATCTCGGGCATCGGTCTCATCAAATCCGGCGCGGTCTGGTATCGCGCGCTCACCGTCTACCTCACCCCTGCTTCAGACTTTAAGGATGCCTACGACGCGCTGACCTCCGCCGCCACCGACCTCATCGGAACTTCACCCAACGATCCGCGCACCGGCACGCCCGGCGAGACCTTCACCGCCTTTGATGCCCTTCAAGTCACCGAGGCCTTGCTCGCAACCGAGATGAACACCGACGGACTCTGCGGCCAGACCTCCAACGTTCTCGACGAAGCCCTACCGCCTGAGTGCGCAAGCGCATCCGTCATTTTCAGCGACAACTTCGAGGCCCCAACACTCGCCTGGACCGTGACCAACTCGGCACCTCCCACTCCGTACAACTGGGTCCGCGCCGCCTCGCTCCCGTTCGGCCGAACAGGTCACGCGGCCTATTGCGAAGATCGCGCCGTCGGCGACTGCAACGCCATCGATGAATCCGCCACGCACACCATGACCAGCCCGTCCTTCGCGGTCCCCGCCGGATCGATGCGTCCGTTCCTCGCCTTTACCCATCAACTCGGCAGCGAGGGGCAGTTTGATGGTGGAACGCTGGAGCTCAGCATAAACGGTGGCGCATTCATACCCGTGCCGCGCACCGCGATCGAGTTCAATCCTTTCAACGGCCAACTCGCCTCATCCGCCGTCGGCAACACCAACCCGCTTGCCGGGCGCGATGCGTGGACGGGCACCGGTGGCAAATGGGGACGAACGATCGTTGACCTCTCGTCATTCGGTCTTGCCGGCACCAATGTTCAGGTGCGCCTGGTCTTCGGCAAAGACGGCTGCTCCGGTTCCTCCGGTTGGTATGTCGATGACCTCGTGGTCTACAACTGCCCCGACTGCGATACCGATGGAACCACCGACCTCCGCCAGTATCGCTACCGCGCCAGCTCGCCGACCCTCATCACCATCGGCAACGGCGAGAACCGCACGTTCACACTCGCAGCGACACCCGTGGCATCAGGCAACATCACCCTTGAACTGACCGCCAAGGGCGACTTCAGTTTGACGACTGAATACCTCGAAGTCGCGTTGAACGGAATCGTCGCCGGGCGCATCTTCGAGGTCGCAGGAATCGATTGCTCCTCTGGCTCCATCACCGCGCTTCGAGGATCGCTCAGCGTGCCCGCCGCAACCTGGAACTCCGCGCGCGCCCTCGGCGCGGCGGGGAACACGGTCGATATCCTGCTCACCGGCAGCGTGGATGTGAACGCGGGCATCTGCAACGGCACCTATGCCGGCGCAAGCGTTCGCTACCATGTGGCAGGCCCGACCGACACCAACAGCAACCTCGTCCCCGATTCCTGCGAGGTGCAGTGCGTCTCGATCAACGTTCAACCCGCGCCCGCCGTCAACGCCTGCCTGGGCGGATCACTCAACCTCCTGATCTCCGCCGCGGGCAGCACGCCCATAACCTATCAGTGGACGCGTAACAACATCAACATCGCGGGCGCAACCGCCCCCACGCTCACCATCACACCCGTCATCGCCGGCACCGCTGGCACCTACCGCTGTGTGGTGACCAACTCCTGCGGCCCGATCACGAGCAATCCGGCAACAGTCACGACCGACACCACCCCAACCGTCTCCGCCACCCCAACAACAACGACCTCATGCGCTGGCTCCCCACTCACGCTCTCGGCCAGCGCGGTCGGCGGTTCGCCCGCATACCAATGGCGCAAGGGCGGCATCCCCATCGGCGGCGCAACGAGTCAGATGCTCAACTTTGCAAGCCTTGTCGTTGGTGATGCGGGCAGCTACGACGTCATCGTCACCAACGCGTGTGGCACCAGTCCGGCCTCAAACGCTGTCACTGTCACCGTTCGCCCTCCCATCACTGGGTTCAGCACCCAGCCAGCATCGCAGGCCATCTGCCGCGGCGCATCGCTCACGCTCACGGCCATAGCTAATCCGACCGCTGCGCAGGCCACCTATCAATGGCGCAAGAACACCGTCAACATTTCCGGCGCAACCGCCACAACCCTGCTCGTCACCAACTCCGCAACCGCAAGCACGGCTGGCACCTACGACTGTGTGGCCACAAACATCTGCGGCAACAACACCAGCTCCGCCGCCACCATCACCTACTGCGCTGCCGACTTCAACTGCTCCGGTTCCATCAGTGTGCAGGACATCTTCGACTTCCTCGCCGCCTACTTCGCCAACGACAACGCGGCCGACTTCAACGGCTCATCCACCATCTCAGTTCAGGACATCTTCGACTACCTCTCCGCCTACTTCGCCGGCTGCTGACAAGTAGCACGGGCGGTCTCGCCCGTGTCCGCCTTGCAAACCTTCTCTACCTATCAAACAAGGGCGGCCCATCCGGGTCGCCCTTTTCCATGTTGGATCACCTTGCGAGCAGAGTCGTTCAGACACTCAGCATCGACGCACACAACTTAGCCGGGCAGATTGATGACTTCCTGCCCACCATCTTCAGTGGGCTTGGTGACCGGGTTTGTGACGGGGCGGGGCGTCCGTGCGCCCACTTCGGGAATGTAGTTGATTGCAGGAATGGGCAAGGTGTTCATCGCCCATACGCGGTGGCTGGTGACGTGCCACGGCCGAAGCCCGCCGCGGAGTCGTACGGTGATGCCCTGCGTGAGTGTCTTGCCATCGTTGCCTGCGGGCAGGCCGGGAACCGGACGAACGATATCGACCTTGGCCTCATCGCCATTCACCCACACGCGGGCGATGTGGTACGTGGGCAGGTGTTCATTGCTCGGGGTGACAGGCTGTGCCCCATAGCCGATGCGCTCGACCACGCGCTTATAGACATCGCGCCCCACGCCCACGGGCAGACTCACCGCAAACTCCGCGCCCTCAGGCGGCACGCCCAGCGGCATCGACCACTCCGCACGCTCGACCGCCGGATACCGCGTGATTACCCATCGCACGCTCTCGGTCATCAGCGGCGGGAATGGATCATCGTTCGGGTTTGAGAATCCGTGGCGCGGCGCGGCATCCGCCGTCCCGTCGGCCGCTGACGGTGCGTTGTAGCTGTTGTAACCAACGCACCCGCTCATCAGTGCGACCGACATCGTGAGGGTCACAAGGGTCGATGCGAGCGGGGGCCGGGCGAACTGACGGTATGCCATGGGGACTTTTCCTCGGGTCGGTGGGCTTCAGGAGAGCGTGATGGTATGGGGCGCGGCCGGGTTCGGGCACGCGCTGTTGAACACACCACCAATCCCTCTATCGGAATCCGCCCCAACCTCGCTCCAGCCGCAACTTGCAACCGACCCCTTGGCTTGCCCGTACCGCCTTGTGTATCCAGTGTATGTGACCATGCACACGGCGCGCGTTCGGCACGCGGCGGGATAGTCCCGGCGATTTATACATACCCGACCCGAAACGTCCTCATCGGCGGCCTCGCGGCCGCCACCGCCGGCCTCTCTCCGATCGCTGGCTCAGCACACGCCGACATCCTGATGACTCGTGGCATCGCTCTTCATCCCAATGAAAGGCGCTGGTTGTGATTGGTGGATCCGTTCCTCCCCTTTGCAACGTGGACGCCGCACGCGCTCATCTCCACGACCAACCTCGTGCGCCGCGCGGTCATTGCGCGCACGCCGCGTCGTGTTCGTCTTGTTGTCCCCGTCCCCTTCACCGGAGAACCGATCATGCGTCGCTACCGCTCCATCACACCCGCCTTCACCATCATCGAATCGCTCATCGTCGTGATCGTCATTGTGATCATGGTCGCGATCCTGCTGCCCACGCAAGGGCGCGGACACCACGGTGGAGCCCGTCAGTTGAAGGATTCATCGCAGATCCGAGGGATCGTTCAGTCGATGGTCGTGTGGGCGCAGTCGAACAATGGCCGCTACCCGCTCCCGAGCGAACTCGATACCGCGAACGTCACCGTCGCGACAGAAGACGACGCCAAGAACACCACCGGCAACATCCTCTCGGTGCTGATCTTCAACGGCTATGTACCGCCCGAGATCTGCATCAGCCTTCCTGAAAGCAACACCGCGCAGGTCATGCGGATGGATGACTACCAGTTCACGAACCCGCTCGCCGCGATCAAGCCCGATCAGGCTCTCTGGGACCCACGCTTCCGCGGCACACCCCTCGATGCACAGATCGCCAACTTTCCCACCTTGCCTGTCGCGAATCAGTCGTACGCCCACTTGGTTCCCTTCGGAAGGCGACGTGAGATGTGGCGCGAGACCTTCAAGACCACCGAGGCCGTTTTCGGCAATCGCGGCCCGCAGTACGCACCCAACGACAGCGCGCCAAAACCCGCCAACAGTCGGTGGCCGCTGGTGAAAGGCTCGCCCGGCGAAGGCTCGAACACGCTGCTCATCCATGGTGGCCGCACCACTTGAGAGGGGAACATCGCATACAACGATGGGAGCGTTCGGTTCGAGACCAAGCCCGCACCCGAGGGTGTGACCTATCGACGCATGGTCGATGGCAAGCCGCGCGCCGCTCACGACAACCTATTTGTAAACGAGAGCGACGAAGTGGTTGAGGACGCGACTCCGGCGATCGGACCACGCGGGTCGAACGCCTATCTGCGCCCGATCGCCACGGTCGAGCCACACACGCTGATCTACTGGATCGACTGACCACGTCTTGCATGCGTCCGGACGTCTGCGCTGCACATCAGGAACTCGGCGCTTGACAGCGCCGGGTTCTCTTGAGGCAACGGGGGCTTGCCTGATGAAGCATGAATATATCTAAAAATAGACAGGGCCCGCGTCGACCACGACGCGGGCCCTGAGTAGAAACTATTGAAATCACGAGAGCAACGCACGGGCAGGCAAGCTGCCCGTGCCACTCTCGGGTTGCTCAGCAACCGCCGAAGTAGGCCGACAGGAAGTCGAAGATGTCCTGAACGGAGACGCCGCCGACGTCGTTGGTGTTAGCACAGGGGCTGGCGGAGAAGTAGCCGCTCAGGAAGTCGAAGATGTCCTGGACGGAAGGCGCGCCACCCGACTTGTTGTAGTCGCCGCGGCAGCAGGGCACCGTGAGCGAGAAGGGTGTGCAGACGCCACCAAGATTGAAGGCGCTGTTGGTGCCGGGGCCGGTGGGGCAGGCCGCGGCCGTAGTGATGGAGCAGTTGGAACCGCAGCAGCAAGAACCGGTGACGGGCGCGGGGCAGGGGTTCGGCGAGCACGCGACGGCCTCGCTGAAGTTGCCGGTTGTGCAGACCGCGGCCGAAACGAAGGTGCAACTGCCATCGGCTGCACAGCACGCGCCAGCGCAGGGGCTGGGACCGCACACAGAGTTGTCGCCGCTGTAGACGCCCAGTTGGATGGCGCAGGCGCTGGGAGCGGTCACGAAGCAGGCGGTGTTGAGGATGCAGCACGCGCCGGTCGGGGCCAGAGTGACCGTGAAGCGGTAGTCGTTGTTGCCGTCGGTGCAGGGAAGGCCACCGAAGTCGGTTGTGGTCACAACGATGTTGACGACGCCATCGGCCGTGAGGGCGGTGAACGTCTTGGGGCCGCAGGGCTTGTACGAGACGATCTCGCCGTAGCCGGTGCCATCGTCGAGGGTCAGGACACCGAAGGTGCCGGCGGGGCAGATGCCCGTTGCGCCCTGGTGAAGCATGGGGAACTCGGCCTCGATCGTGACCGTGACCCACGTGTTGGCGGGAAGAGCGGGAACGAGGGCCCAATCATCGATATCACGCTGGAGACCGAGGTTGTACATCGTGCCGGCCGACGTCTGTCCGAGGGCAAACGTGTTCTGGCATTCGATCTCGGTGTCCACGCCGCAGGCATCAACTTCGAGGTTGAGACCGACGTTGTTCTGGGGTGGGCAACGATCGCTCACACAGGCGGGGGCGGTGACGGCCACCGCATCGCTGGTGAGGCTGAAGTCGAAGAAGCCCGAATCAACCTGGAAACCGCTGACGAGGATAAAGTAGGTGCGGCCAGCGGTTGTGGGCCACGAGACCTGTGACGGATCAGAACCGGTTGCACCGACGCATGACACGGGACCGGTGTCGTTATCAGCGACGCAGAAGAGGGCCGTGTTGCCCGTGCCGCACTGCTGAGCGGTGGTGCCGACAACCGTTGAGCAGTAGATGTTGATGATCGTGTCAAACGCGGTGTTGGGGCCGCAAGTGCTGGCGGTCATCGTGAAGCCGTTGCCGACCACGCGATACCAGACCTGGGGGGAGCTGACGAGGTTGGCTCCGCAGAAGGGAGCCGCGAGCGTGCCGCCGCTGATCGTCTGGGCGTTGGTCGCGATGAACCCGGGGGTGATCGTCGTGGCCGTAGCGCAGTTGGCGTTGGCGGGGGGCGCGAGGCGCGGGCAACCCGTAAGGACGTTGCCAAGCGCGGAGCCGAGGCAGAACGAACGATCCTTCGAGACGACGATGTCGGCAAAGCCGAAGGGGTTGGTGATGGGATCGACGGCCCCGGCCTTCTGGATCCAGTACGAATCGGTGGCCGCGTCGGCCGAGATCCAACGGAAGCGGTTTGCGGCGAGAATGCCGGGAGTCGTGTGGACGATCTCGACCCAGTAGCACTGACCGGCCGTGAGGTTCACGGCGGGGTGATTGGCTTCGAAGCCGAAGGCGAGAAAGTTGCTGTAGAGGTACGTGGTCGAGTCCTGGGCCACATCGGGCGCGGCGAAGGTTGTGCCCACGGTCGGTGTTGCTCCACCAACGTTGAACTCGGAGATCAGCGTGCCGGGACGGCCGCCAGAGACGCCGCCCACATCGTTGTAATAACGGATGCGGAAGGTCATGCCTGCAGCCGCGGGAACGGATGCGAACGAGCCGCCCGTGCCGAAGTAGCCGTACCAGCAGATCTGGGTGACCGGGCCGGTCACACCCGCGACAAAGTTGTCAGCGGCATTGAAGGGCAAAGCACCAACGAGGACCGCATCGCTCGATGCGCCCGTGAGTCCGGGGGGAAGGCCACCGGTACTAGCCAGTGGTGCACCAGTCTGCTGGCAGTTGGCCGCGGCGATGCCGGCGCACGCCGGAGCAACGCAGGGGTTGACCGAGCAGGTGCCGTCAAAGACGACGCCGAAGCCGAGCCAGAGGCAGTCGATGTTGTAGTTGGCGACGACCGCGCACGTGCCATCGGGCGCGCAGCAGGCCAGTGAGTCGGCGCAGGGGTTCGGGGTGCAGGTGGTACCCGCGAGACCGTAGAGCGACCCGGCGGGCGGGGTGCTGGCGGTGGTCAGCGTGCAGTTGCCGTTGCCATCGCACCAAGTGGCGGGGCAGGGGTTCGGGGCGCAGACGTTGCCGGGGATCACGGTGCCCGTGCAGGTGCCAGCAGGAACCAGCGTGCAGACCGCATTGACATCGCAGCAGGCATCGGGCGGAGCGCCACGAAGGTTCCATGCTGGCGGATCGTTGGGGAGCGCACCGGGATACAGCGCACGGCGACCCTTGATCATCGGGGCATTGACATTCGCGACGGGTTCGCGTCCAACAAGCTTCTTGTCAGCCGGGAACGCGAACTCGATGTCGGAACCGCCGTTCATCGAATTGACCTGCGCCACCGTATTGGCGGGATAGGTCTTTGTTGGCGGAGCGTTGTCCGCAAGGGCGGGTGCCGCAGCCACTAGGCCGGCCAACAGCATCCCAAATCCGACAGTCTTGGAAATACGACAAGATCCGACCAAAAGACACCTCCTCCACGTTGTGCGTGGAACCTCAAAAAAACGGGAATGTCGCCGAGATTTGATCAACCTGGTGACACATCATGGTGAGCACGGGCCAGCGAACGCTGGTCCTTCGGGAGAATAACATACTCGCTATTCACAAACCTTGCCCAAGAAATTTCAGTTCCGCAAAGTTCAGTTTAAGATTTTTACACGAGAGTGGGGATGTGAAACTGCGCAGTCTGCTTGAATTTCACCCTAAAAAGGGGGTGTTTTGGTTCGTCTGGCACAAACTGGCCCAACCCAACTTACCCATCCTCTCGTCGAGTCAACTTTGAAGGTCAGTTTACCCTCATCACAATCGACACAAGCGACTGAAGAAATATTGTGACTGTGCGAAGAACGTTGAAAAATCGAAGTTCACTTGCCGAGCCTGGTCGATAGTGATCTGGCGAAGTCCAAGGTTGGGCTTGGGTCTTGACGTCCCATAATCGCTTTTGTTGGCCGACTTCGAATCGCCTATGCCGGTGTAGATGGTTGTGGTTCAAAAAATTTGCTTGAAGAGCTTGGCGCAGGCGTTGCGCGTGCAATAGTCTTGCATTCAGGTGGAGAGAGACATCGAAAGGGTATTTCCCGATGTCTGTCCTGAACCGTAACTCGATAGTTGGCAAGATGTTCATGGGCCTTTGCTGTGTGGGTATTCTCACGCTGCTGGTTGCCGCGGCGCGGCCGTTTGAGCCGCAGAGCGCGATGGCCGCGAAACCCCTCACGATCATTCCGACGACCGAACTGGCCACTGCGGCCAAGTGAGCGGTGTTTGGGTGGTGATTTTTGATTGAAAGGCCATTGGCGGGAATGCCGAGGCCACAGGTACAGCGGCAAGGATGCCGATGCCACGCGGAATACGCTTTGGCCCAATGGCCAGCCCCACTAAGAATGAACACGTCTTCCAGGCGCCCACGGGGACGCGGGACTTTTATCCATCCGACCTGAACCGCCTGCGGTATGTGCAAGAGGCGTGGCGGCGGACGAGCATCAACCACGGGTTCGATGAGATCGACGGGCCAACATTCGAGCATCTTGACCTTTACACGGTCAAGAGCGGCGAGGGGATCGTTAGCGAGCTGTTCAGCTTTGAGCGGTTTGGCGGCGAGAAAAAGTTCGCCCTGCGCCCGGAGTTCACACCCACACTGGCACGCATGTACGCAAGCAAGGCGGGAAGCCTGCCCAAGCCGACCAAGTGGTTCTGGATGGAGAACTGCTTTCGGGCGGAGCGGCCGCAGCGGGGAAGGTTGCGGGAGTTTTCGCAGTGGAACTGCGACATCATCGGACTTCCGGCGCACGATGAGAAGGACCCGGCATCGGTCGCCCGCGCAAAGGCGGAGGTCGATGCGGAGTGCATCGCGTGCGCTGTGGATTGCCTGCGCCGGCTCGGGCTCGGGCCGAACGATGTGAAGGTGCGGTTCAACAGCCGCGAACTGGTCAGCGCCAAGCTGCGCGGCATGGGGATCGACGCGGAGCGGGAGCCTGCGGTGCTCGCGCTTATTGATGCCTCAGCGAAACTGAGCGCGACGGAACTGAAGGAGCGGCGTACGCAGGTTGGCCTGTCGCAAGAGCAGTTTGAGCGGTTGATGCCGGTTCCGGCGGTGGCGGAGGGCGCGATGGTTCTTGAGGACTCCCTTGACGAGATGCTGGGACTGCTGACCGAGCCGATGCCGGATGAACTCTGCGACTGGTTGAGGTATGACCCGAGCATTGTTCGCGGCCTGGCGTACTACACGGGGATGGTGTTCGAGGTGATTGTCGATGGAGAACGAGCGATTGCCGGTGGCGGGCGGTACGACAGGCTGATCGAGATGTTTGGCGGGCCGCCGACATCGGCGGTGGGATTCGGCATGGGTGATGTGGTGTTGTCGCTGGTGCTTCAGGACAAGGGACTGATACCGAGCGACGAGCGGATTACCCATGATCTCGGATTGTCGCCGCATGTGTACATCTTCGCGGCGGAGAACAAGGAGAACCCTGAGATCACGGCGGCGGCGGACGGGGCGGTAGCTCATACGCTGGCAAGTTTTCGGAGCGGCGGTCTGCACGCGCGCCGGTCGTACAAGAGCACCCGCAACATCGGCAAGCTGCTGGGCGATGCGACCAAGGCGGGGTCGCGGTTTGCGCTGATCGTCGAGACGGGGACGATGGGGCAGATCAAGGACCTCAAGAGCGGCGAGCAGACGGCGGTCGATCTGCGCGAGGTGGTGGCGTGGGTGGGGGCGAGGATGGGCGCATAGGCGGGAACGAAGCGGCGGGGTGAGACGATTGGGTAAGTGTGGTGGTGGGGCGGCGAGCGATGGCGCTGCGGCGGACATCGGCAAGAGTGCCGAGGCCACGGTGGCTCGTACAGTTGGTCATGCGTGAGTCGGAGCTTCATCAACGGATCTATGAACGCAGCCGCGGCATGGCGGGGCGGTTTGGGTGCGTGGTGGTGGGGCCTGGGGATGACTGTGCGGTGGTGAAGGGGGTTGGGCAGAGAGGCTCGCCCGCAAAGGCGGGCGACATCAGCAGGGATGCCGATGCCACGTTGATTACGGTTGATCAGATGGTGGAGGGGCGGCACTACGTGCCGGGGACGGCGATAGGGTTGATTGCGCGGAAGGCTGTGGCGCGGAGTGTGTCGGACATTGCGGCCATGGGTGGAGTTCCGGCATGGGGGCTGGCGACGGGTGTGCTGCCCGATGGGTTTGCACACGCGGCGGAGCTGGTCGATGCGCTGCACACGTGGGGCGAGCGTTGGGGTGCGCCAATGGTTGGAGGTGACATTGCCTTTTCGCCGGTGGGCACGGCGCTGATGTTGGCGGTGACCATCGCGGGGGTGCCGCACGCGCGGCGGGGGCCGGTGCTGCGCTCGGGTGCGCGGGTGGGCGATGAGGTGTGGGTCACAGGCTCGTTTGGCGGGAGCCTGAAGAGTGGTCGGCACCTGACCTTCGAGCCACGAGTTGCGGAGGGGGTGTGGCTCTGCGATGGGTTGGGGGATGAGTTGCACGCGATGATCGATGTCTCGGATGGACTCGGACGCGATGCGGGACGGGTCGCATCGGCGAGCGGAGTTCGACTCGAGATTGATGGGGAGAGCGTGGCGCGGCATGAGGGGGTGGAGAAGATCGAGCACGCGATGCGCGATGGGGAAGACTATGAGTTGTGCTTTGTGGTTGGGGCGGGCGCGGCGTTGCCGCCTGAAGCGCCGAGTGGTGTGAAGCTGACACGGATCGGGCGTGTGGTTGCGGGGAGTGGTTGCGGGGTGATGATGGATGGCCGCATGTGCGATGGCGCGAGCATGGGGTGGGACCATGGTGGTGACGGGGGTGGTGACGGGGGTGGTGATGGGGGTGGTGATGGGGTGAAGAAGGCATGAGGCAACAGGCATGAGGCATCAAGTGATTGAACTGCTCTGCCGCGACGAGGCCGAGACGCTGGCGGTGGGACGCGCGCTGGCGGCCGTGGTGCGGGGGGGTGAGGTGGTGGCGATCGATGGGCCGCTGGGCGCGGGTAAAACGCGGCTGGTTCGCGGCTTGGCGCTCGGGATGGGCTTTGAGGGAACGGTCGTCAGCTCACCGACGTACGTGGTGGTGAATGAGTATGTGCTGGGGGATGAGATCAGGTTGTTCCATGTTGATGCGTATCGGCTGACGGGACCGGATGATCTGGACTCGCTGGGTTGGGAGCGCGTGATGGATGGGTCGGCGGTGGTGGCGATCGAGTGGGCGGAGCGCGTGTCGAGTGCGCTGGGCACGGAACAGGGTGTGTGGCGTGTGCGGATGGAGACGGTGGGTGATGCGACCCAGCCGGAGCAGACGGTGAGGCGGATTGAGGTTGTGCCGCCGACAGGGAGCCTGTGGGCGCAGCGCGATGGGGCGGAAGAGTTGCGGCGCGTTGCGGCGGTATTGACGGGTGATGGGCAGCGGCCTGTGTCGGGTGGCGCGTTATCACGGGGATGGGTGCGGTGCGCGATCACGGGCAAGGCCGTGCCGCCGGATTCGCCGACGTTCCCATTTGCGGATGAGCGGTCGCGCCTGGCGGACCTGGGGCGATGGATGAGCGGTGCGTACATGCTGAGCCGCGAGCTGACTGAAGAGGATGAGGGCGAAATCGGTGATGGATCGGGCGGAGGTTCGGGCACGCGCCCTTCACGCCCGCTAAACTAGCCGCCTATGAGCATGTCTCCCATGATGACTGAGTTGCCCGGCCCTGCGTCACAGACCCGGCGTTCGTGGATGTTGGTAAGGATGCTGACGCTGGCGTGCGCGGTGTGCGTGCTGTTCATCGGCGCACGCAGCGTGATGGCCCAGGCCACCGACCCCGCTGCGGCGGTGAGCGCGCCGGCCGCGACGGTGACGGCGAAGGCCCCTGAGGCGCAGAAGGTGCCGCTGATGAAGCTCATCAGCCAGGCCTTTGACCTGTTCATGGTGCTGCTCGTCGCCGGGTCGCTGGCGGGGTGGACGATCATCATCATCTGCTTCATTGAGGTGCGTGAGAAGGTGATCGCTCCGGCCGAGCCGCAGCAGATCATGTCGGGGTTGATTCGCTCAGCACGCTGGAGCGAGCTGCGGCAGTTTGTGGCCGATGATGATGCGATGACGAGCCGGATTGTGCGGGCGGCGGTGAACTGCCCGAGCGATGACAAGGGCGGCATGCGCGAGGCGGCTGAGATGGCGGCGAGCGAGGAGTGCTCGCGGTGGTTCCGGCGCATCGAGCCGCTGAACGTGATCGGAAACCTTGGGCCGTTGTTGGGCCTTGCGGGCACGGTGTGGGGAATGATCCTGGCCTTCCTCGCGCTTGGTGAGGCGGGCGGACAGGCGAACCCGACGAACCTTTCGCTGGGTATTTCCAAGGCTTTGATGCACACGCTCTTGGGGCTGCTGTTGGCGGTGCCGTGTTTGACGGTCTTCGGCCTTTACCGGTCGAAGGTTGACCGTCTATGCACGCGGGCGATGGTGGCGGCGAGCGAGTTGATCGAGATGTTGCCGGAGGATGCACGCCTGAGGCTTGGGGCTGGAGCGGGCATGAACGGCGCACCACTGCCACCACCTGCACGAAACGCACCCCCCGCTGCTCCATCTGCGGGCGCGGGGATGGGTGTGGGCGCGCCGACGCCGCGTCCTGCTACGCCGCGCGGAACGAACTGATCGAACGTTCGCACACACACCCCTTTCATTTTTGATTGCTGGATGAGCCAATACCCACTGTGCGACGCCGAGTTGTCCAACCTTCGTCTTCGGGACTTGAATCGATCAACGTCACACCGTTGATCGATGTGGTGATGTGCCTGATCATCTTTTTCCTGATCGTGGGGAAGCTCTCAACGGATCGGGGTGTGACGGTGCCGCTGCCCGAGTCGATTCGGGGGAGTGATGAGGCATCGCCGGTGGTGATGGTGGTGACCGTGGCAAAGCTGGCGGATGCGCCGGGGAGTGTCGCTGCTGGGTCGGCTGGGTGGCGGAGCCTGGGTGTTGCGGTGCAGGTGGATGGCGAGGCGGTGAGCGATGCGAAGGCGTTGGAGTCCATGGTTCGAGGAAAGCTGCTGGGCTCGCCGCTGACATCGATTCAGGTGAGGGCGGATAAGGCCTTGTCGTATGGGAGTGTGGAGCCGGTGCTGCGTGCGTGCGGCCAGGGTGGGGCCAAGAGCGTGCGGCTCGCCACGGAGCGCGTGCCATGAGCGCCACCACCACGACTCGCCGCCGTCGCGGCCTGCGCAGGCGCAACGCGCTGCAGGCGCACACGCTGCACTTCGGCCCGAACATGACACCGATGGTGGACATCGTGATGGTGATCCTGATTTTCTTCATGGCGAGCGCGGCGTTCATGGGGAATGAGTGGTTTTTGAAGGCTGCGATTCCGTTTGAGGCGGGGCGCGGGAAGGCGGCGGAGAAGAAGAATGATCCGCTTGCCCTGCCGCCAACACGGACGGATATCACCCTTGATGTCGATGCTCAGGGACAGACCGTGGTGACTCTCGGCGCGGCGTTGCAACGCGCGACGGTTGATCAGTTCATCGCGTACATCGCCAAGTTCAAGAGCGACAAGGCGGCGGGCGATATTGAAGTGGTGATTCGTCCCAACCCCAAGGTGGCGTATGCCGATGTGGTGCGCGTTCACGCGGCGTGTGATGAGGTGGGGATCTATAAGGTTGGGATCGGGGTGGTGAGGCCAGTCGGTGGGCCACAGGGTGGGCGACAGGGTGGGCCACCGGGTGGGCCACAGGGCGGGGTGGTTCCGGCCAATCCGTAGTCGAGGTCTGTGGCGCGATCAACTCGCGAGCTTATCACGGGAGCGCGCGTAGATCACCACGCGGTGACCCTCGGGGATCAGGCCATGTTCGCGGCAGACGCGATCGCGGATCTCGGCTACTTCGGGCAGATCGATGGGGATGATCTGCTTGGTATCCACATTGATCAACAGCCCGGAACTGCGTTTGCCGTAGGCAAGCTGATAGTGCGCCTGTTCGCTGTCGAAGAGCACCTGCTGAATGATGCCCGCCTCGGCGAGGAGCTTGATGGTGCGGTAGATGGTGGCTTTGGATACGCGGAAGCCAGCTTTGCGGAGAGATGCGGCGAGTTGATCGGCCTCGAAGACGCCACCCTTGCCGACATCGTCGCCACGGATGATGGCATCGAGAATATGGGCGCGCTCGGGCGTGTACTTCAGCCCTTCGCTCTTGAGCTTGCGGCGAAAGACGGCGCAGAGCGGCTCGACAATGCGAATGCCATTGAGCGCGGCTTGGGCGGCGGATGACGGACCAAATCCGGGGTTGATCGGCCGGAGGTTCATGAACGGAAGTCTATGGGTGCTGGGGGGCTTGGTCCGGTGGTGCGTTTTTCGCTGGCCCTGTGCCGGTTGGCGTGAGGAGGTTGGAGATTCGGACGAGGGCCATCGCATGAGCCCGCAGATCATCGATGACTCTGGCATAGCTGACCAGCAGCTTGACGATCGACGCAAGGATCAGCACAGCATAAACAATGGCGACGATGGGGTAGTACCCTCTAATCAGCATTCGTGAGGCTGGCGACATGTTGTTGATGAAAAAGAAGGTGACCGCGCCGATGATGATGAGCGTGGCCAGCCCGAAAGCGATGAGGCGGAGCACCTGGGCGTCGGATCTCAGCTCAAGATCGGGGACCCGTTCGGCCACATGGGCCACGTAGGCCAGTGATGATGGAACCTGAAAGCCGAGGATCAGTGCGATGATCCATGGTGTGGCCATGTCGATTTTGGCGAAGAGCGCGGGAGAAGCGAGCATGAGCCTCGGGTAGAAACTGAGAACCGCCAGGGCCGCCAGCACCCCCGCCAGAAGGGCGGTCGCTCCGCGTGTGGCCACCCTCGAATGATCCGACCGATCGCGCCCCATGAATGCCGGATCGCGGGCGGTGAGAAAGATCCATCCGACAAGCATGAGAAGACCTGATGCAAGCAGCACGAAGGAGCTGATCAGGCGAACGGCAAAGCCCACTGGCCCGATGAAAGGGTCATCGAACATACCCACCAATGCGCGGATCAGGCCGATGCCGATCGGCACGATGCAGGCTAGGACAATGCCAACCTCGACCATTGCGCCGCCCGCGGCCAATCGCCGCAGAAATGTGGGATTGGCGAAGAGGAGCAGGTTGCCGCGGAGCGAGCGTTCAATGAGGCCGCCGCACTCTGGGCAGTTGCCGGAGATGGGCAGGCCCTGGAGTTCGTATCCGCACCGGCGGCAGAGATGAGAGACTTGAACGATCATGTGTGGGGTGTTATCAGGTGGTAAAGCCAGATAACGCGGGCGAGCGTAAGTATTTTGATCGGCTCAAAGATTGAACAACTCGTGGCGGTTGAAGCGGGAGATTGAACAGATAAGATAGGTAAATGTTCAATGTCATGGGCTACGAGGATGAACTTGTTCAATGCCAGCACCAGCATACACGCAAAAGTCACCGGGATCGGTGGTACGCACACACGCGTTTGAGCGACGGATTGTCCCGGATGGTGCTCCAGAATCCATACGAGTGGAGGGAAAGGCGTTTGTTCCGAACCCATTGCCTCCCAAGAACATCGCCTGGGAGAGCACGCTTGGGCAACTGATGCCGCAGCTGCTCCGTGCAACCCACGAACTTGCACGGCTGGATGGTTTGGCGAGCAACCTTGAGAATCCACATCTGCTGCTCTATCCGCTGCTGCTTCGCGAGGCGAAGCTTTCATCACGCATCGAGAACACCATTGCTTCTGCGGAAGAGGTCGTATTGATGGAAGCGGGCGAAATCCTGACAAGCACGGATGCCGGAGAGTTGCGCAACTACATCGATGCCGTGAATTATGGCATCAAAAGCCCATTGCCAGTGTGCAACCGACTCATTCAGGAGATGCATCAACTGCTGATGCGAAACGTACGAGGGGCTGACAAACAACCTGGTCAGTTTCGCGATATGCAAGCGATGATTGGGCGTGATGGCCAAGGACTTGCAACGGCACGATTCGTTCCCCCCCCCCCCGGCGCTCTGCTTGTGCAAGGCATGAATGACCTGGAGAAGTTCATCAACGACAATGACGGCACAATACCACAACTTGTCCGTTCGGCGATGGCCCATTACCAGTTCGAGGCGCTTCATCCGTTTCGCGATGGCAACGGAAGAATCGGGCGTGCGATCGCGGCACTGTCGTTGTGCAAGGGACCGAGTGCGCCAATGTCGAAACCATTTGTGTACTTGAGCGGCTATTTTGATGCTCATAGGCAGTCGTACTACGACCATCTATTGATGGTGAGTGTCGAAGATGCATGGAGCGCATGGATCGCGTTCTATCTGGAGGCAGTTGCGGACGAGGCGGCGAGTTCGCATCTACGTGTGCGAAAGCTGCTCGAACTTCGGCGTTCGTACATCGAGCGTGTGACGGAACCTCGATCCAGCTCTCTTCTGCCGCGAATCGTGGATGAGTTGTTCAAAAGGCCGTGGCTCAGAACGCCCATATTGGCTGAAAGGTTGGGCATTTCTGCGCAAGCGGCCCAGCGACAGATCGATCGGCTTGTTGAACGGAAGATTGTGGAGCAGGCCACTCAGAGAGACTACAAGCGTATTTGGGTTGCGAGAGAGATCCTCGGCATTATCGAAGAGGAGTAATGCCTGCCGCGGCAGATGCCTGTTCCCACCGTGTCTTGAGTTGATGCTCGACCTTGAGCAGGTCCATGACTTTGCCGACCATGAAATCAATGATCTCTTCAACGGTCTTGGGAAGAAGATAAAACCCGGGGTTGGTGGGGCAGATGATGGCACCGGCGAGGGTGAGCTGGCGCATGTTGTCGATATCGATGAGGCTGAGCGGTGTTTCGCGGTGGCAGACGATCAGCGGGCGGCGCTCCTTGAGAGTCACCATGGCGGCCCGCGTGAGCAGGTTTGATCCTGAACCGGTGGCGATGGCCCCGAGCGACGTGCTGGAGCAGGGGAGAATGACCATGCCCTCGTGCAGGAAGCTGCCGCTCGCGATGACCGCGCCGACATCCTTGTTCGGATGGATCACAAGCCGCTCGGCCACACTGGCCAATGCGATGGTCGGACAGAGGTTGGCAAAGTCGAGGTGGGTAACACGGGCTTCATCGAACAGCAGCCTGCGGCCATAATCACTGACAACAAGGTGGACCTCTGCGCCGCTGAGAAGCAGTTGCTCAAGCAGGCGCAGCGCGTAGGCCGCACCCGATGCGCCCGAGATGCCGAGCACGAAGCGGCGCATGAGAGGTGTGGGCGTTGCTCGATCGTTGAGAGTTGCGTGGTTGGTGTTCACGAATGGTGGCTCTTCATGCATGAAGCGTAGATGCCGTTGAGTATGGGTGTGTTTGGAAACGGCGAAACGGGCGATCGGCCCGTTTGGACCGATCGCCCGCGAAGTTGGAAGTTCAAGAAGTCTGATCAATCAGCCCGCATCATGGGCAGCCAGTGAACCATGAGGCGAGGAAGACGTGAAGATCACCTGTGTTGATCGCGCCGGAGCGGTCCACATCAGCTTTCGAGTCGGTACCGAAGTATGAGGAGAGGAAGCCGAAGAGGTCTTGAAGCGTTGTGCCGTTGAGTCCGTCAAAGTTGCCCCAGCAGGGTGAGATGATAAAGCCACGCTGCTCGACGGATTGCGCGGTGTGCTTCCATCCCCAGCCGACGATCTGGCCCTTGTTGTTGATGGCCCGGGCTTCGTTGAGGCTCATCCACCCTGAGTTCTGCGGCAGAAGTGCTGAGAGCAGCGTGGGCTGATCGTTGCGCCACAGAACGGCCGCGAACTCGAAGTTGACATCGGTCATGCCGATGATCTCGTTGAAGTCGTTGAGGTCAACGGCCCTGGCAGAGCTTGCGCCGATGGGCATCGGCAAGATGGAGGGCGAGTTTCCCACCCACTTCACGGCGATGGAGTCGGTGTTGAGGAATGAGCAGGGGTTCGATCCGTTGTCGGCATCGCCGACGATCACGCCGCGGTTGTTGATCGACTGGGCGTGAGAGCGGTTGTGACCGGGGAGGCTGCCGAGGTCGGTGATCTGGCCATTGGCAAAGATGCACGCATGGTTTACACCATCGGGAAAGCCACCCTCAAACTGTGTGGTGTATCCGACAGCGAGACCCGCGTTGTTCAGATCAAGCGGGTCGGCGAGGTTGCTGGTTGTTGGTCCTATCGATGCTGGCGCGGTCGAAGTCCATTGCAAGGGGATGATCTCACCCGTCGGCCTGTCTGCACACCCGACCACCACACCCGCATCGTTGATATCACGACCTGTGCCGGGGAGCTGCTGAAAGTTCATCCGCCAGTTGTACGCGCCCATTGGGCCAAAGACCGCAACGCCGGGTGGAAAGCAGCTCAGCGCGGTGCCCTGATTGCTCAGCACCATGCCGGTGTTGGAGATTGCGACGGCTTCGCCAGACTCCCACCAGTCGAGAGGATCGAGATCGACGGGCTGACCGTTTGTCCACCTGGTGGGGCGCATCTTGCCGCCGGTGGCCCGCTCGCTCCAACCAACAACAATGCCCGCATCGTTAATGTCGTTGGCGGCCGAAGAGATACCGCCGAGCGTGGGCGGAGCGGTGATTGAATAGGATTGGGCCAGCCCATTCGAGGCCGTGAGGGTGAGTACGCACAGACCGATGGCCGCGGCCGCGTGTCGCGGCGAAAGACAGTGTGACATCGTGATCTCCTGCGTGAGGTGGTGCTTGGCCGGATCGTGGCCGCGTGTGGCAACAACGTACGGCCTGACAGCGTGAAGATGTCACGACTCGCACGGGTCTTTGCGTTGCGGCAAAGAAAGTCTGATTGATTCGCAAACTTCGCTGAAGTGCCCTTGAACCGGGCTGGCGTGCCTCAAAGTTTCTTGAGCGCGGAAACCAGCGCATCGATATGCATCTTCTCGTGCGCGGCGGAGATCTGCACGCGCAGCCGTGCGTGCCCCTCTGGAACGACCGGGTAACCGAAGCCAATCACGAAGATGCCAAGCTCTAGCAGGCGCTTGCTCATGGCGATGGCCTTCGCGGTATCGTGAACGATGATGGGGCAGATGGCGGTCGGTGAATCGCCCACGGTGAAGCCGGCGGCGCGGATCTGCGTGCGGGCGTAGGCGGAGTTGTCGCGGAGTTTCTGAACGCGCTGCGGCTCGCGCATCAGCACTTCAATCGCCTTGTTGGCCGAGCACGCGACGGTGACGGGAAGCGCGTTGGAAAAGAGCGTTGGACGCCCGCGCTGGATGAGAAGCTCGGTGGCTTGCTTGCTCGCGGCAACAAAGCCGCCCGCCGCGCCGCCGAGGGCCTTGCCCAGCGTGCCAGTGAACAGATCGATCTTGCCGACCAGGTGAAAGTGCTCGTGCGTGCCGCGGCCGGTCTGGCCCATGACACCGTGACCGTGGCTGTCATCAACCACGAGCAGGGCGTTGTGCTGCGAGGTCATGCGGCGCATGGCGGCGAGATCGGCGATATCGCCTTCCATGCTGAATACCCCGTCGGTCACCACCCATATCTGTCCATCGGCACCGTTTGCACCAGTGCCCTTGGTGGCTTTGGCGGCGTCATTCAGTCTTTCTTCGAGCGAACCCGCACCGGCAAGGACGTTGTGCTTGTAGACCGTCTTGTTGATGCCCTTCTTGATGACCGTTGCGAGTCGGATGGAATCGATGATGCAGGCGTGGTTGAGTTCATCGGAGATGATGTAGTCGCCCGGCTCGCAGAGTGTCGGGAAGACCGCCTCGTTCGCCGTCCATGCCGAGACGAACGAATAGCTCGCCTCGGTGCCCATGTAAACGGCGATGGTCGCCTCCAGCGTCTCGTGCGGGGTAAACGTGCCGCAGATGAAGCGGACACTCGCAGTGCCCGCGCCATAATCGCGAAGAGCCTTGGCACCCGCTTCGATAATCTCAGGATGGTTGGCCAAGCCAAGGTAGTTGTTGGAACAGAAGCAGGCACACTCGCCATAGCCGCGAACTTTGACGACCGCATCCATCGGGCCTTCGAGCATCCGCAGGTGTTTGAACTGGCCCGCGGCTTCGAGCTGCGCCAGAATGGCATCGGTTCGGGTGTCGAAGGGAAGGGTGCCGGCCGAGCGTGCCGTGGTTGCGACTTGGGTCATGGTTGATTCTAACCCGCATGGAAATCCGACATCGGCCTTGAGCGCGGAAAGTCGGGTCTTGGTTTGGCGGGCAGAATACGATTGAGCGTACCGAACACCCCTTGCCCCCATTTTCTGCAAACAGCCCCCCATGACGAACACGCATTCGGCAACCAGCACGACTCCCGACCGACGTTTCCGTGGGTGCTTTACCGCGATCACCACACCGTTTACGGCCGATGGCTCGAAGATCGATTACGCCCTGCTGCAAACCCAGATCGCTTCACAGGCGGCGGGCGGCGTTTCGGGCGTTGTGCTCTGCGGCACAACGGGTGAATCGCCAACACTTAGTGAGGTTGAGTATCACGAACTGGTCGAACGCGGCGTGGCTATTGCGAAATCCATGAACCTGTTGGCCATTGTCGGTACCGGGTCAAACTCGACCGGACATGCGGTGGGGATGCAGAAGTTTGCCGCCAAGGCGGGGGCGGATGCCGCGCTTTCAGTGAATCCGTACTACAACAAACCGATGCAGACCGGGCTTGTGGCACACTTTCTTGCGGTGGCCGATGCCGCGGATCTGCCGATCATGCTCTACAACATTCCGGGGCGCTCTGGTGTAGCGTTGACCATAGAGACGATCGAGCGGCTCGCGCAGCACACGAATATCAGGGCGATCAAGGACGCGACCGGCGGAGTTGATCTGGCCAGCGATACCACGGTGCGGTGTCCGGGGCTTGCGGTGTTGTCGGGCGATGATCCGTTGACACTGCCGATGATCGCCGTGGGCGCGGCGGGCGTGGTCTCGGTCGTGAGCAACCTTGTGCCGGGGCGTGTGAGCGCGATGTGCAAGGCCGCGCTGGCGGGGCGGTTTGCCGACGCGCTCAATGAGCACCGCAGAATGTTGCCGCTTGTGCGTGCGTTGTTTGTCGAGACCAACCCCATCCCCGTCAAGGCGGCGATGAAGCTGATGGGCCGAGATACGGGGGCCGTGCGGCTGCCCATGACACCGGCGACGGAGGCGACAATCAACAGGCTTAAGACGGTGTTGGCGGCGGCCGAGATTGCATGACGAGCCTCGCGCTGTCGCTAATGCGGTTTGGCGGCGTACTTTGTGCGATCCGCACCGAGCTTCAGCGCGGCATGTACGCGATATTTGAGACATAGATCAATCTCGCGGCGAAAGTCAAGCCTGATTTTGAGGTGGCGTGGCTCCGCAGCGCGTGCATCATTACGCGCCCATCAACCGCGATGTGGTTGGGCCTACTGTCTTGAGCTATGGGCAAGTTGGCAATCACAACATCGGGCAAACCGCGCAAGCCGGTGGCCGTTGACACAACGCCCGGAACGAGCACCATGCACAAGGCGCCTCAACTCGAAAGCATGACGTCGGCCATAAGGTGGCTGATGGATCGGGTTGATGTCGAGCGCATGAACCCGACCCGCGTGGATGCGGACACCTTGAAGCTCGATCGGATGCACAAGCTCGCCGAGCTGCTCGACTCGCCGCAGAAGGCCGTGCGAATGGTGCATGTTGCGGGGACCAAGGGCAAGGGCAGCACGTGCGAGATGACCGCGGCCTGTCTCGAAGCGTGCGGGTACGCTGTGGGCATTTACACCTCACCGCACCTGATGGATATCCGCGAGCGGATCCGTATCAACCGCAAGATCATGGCCACGTCCGACTTTGTGCGAATCGCGCAGCGTGTGGCCGACAAGGTGTCGGACCTGCCCGAAGCCCTCGGAGTGCCCACGTTCTTCGAACTCATCACGGCGATGGGGTTCCTGCACTTTGCCGAAGAGGCGGTTGATGTCGCGGTGATTGAGGTCGGGCTTGGCGGGCGGCTTGATTCGACAAACATCATCACGCCCGAGGTGACCGGCATCTCCAGCATCTCGCTTGACCACATGCAGATATTGGGCAGCACGGTCGAAGCCATCGCGGCCGAAAAAGCCGGAATCTTCAAAGCCGGTGTGCCCGCGGTCTCGGCGATGCAGCCTGAATCCGTGCTTGAAGTGCTGCGGAAGTCCGCGGAAGCGGTGGGTGCCCCTTTCCAAGTGGTTGGGCGCGATATTGATTTTTCATCGCGATTCGAGGCACAGAGCAACCTCGGGCCGCACCATCGCGTGAGCCTCAGCTCGCCGCGAAACGATTTCGATCATCTTCAGGTGCCGCTCAAGGGTGAACACCAGACCCTGAACTGCGGGCTGGCGCTCGCGATGCTCGACAAGCTGTGCGAGCGCGGGTTCAAGACGCCCGCCGCGAAGGTGACCAAGGGGCTGTCCACGGTGCAGCTTCCGGGTCGGATGGAGCTTGCCTGGCCCAAGCCGCGGATCGTGCTGGATGGTGCGCACAATGCCGAGAGCATCAAGTGCCTGATGAAGGCGATCAGCTCGCACATGTCGTACGACACGCTGGTCGTCGTCTTTGGCTGCGCGGCCGACAAAGACATCGACGGCATGTTGCACGAGATCTCGCTCGCCGCCGACAAGGTGATCTTCACGCGCGTTCACGGCAACGCCCGCGCGGCTGATCCTGCCGAACTGCAACGACGCCTCAGTGAGACGGGCAAGATGAGCCAGGTTGCCGACGATGTCGCATCGGCCCTTCACCTCGCCGCCAAGGCCGTGCCGCGGGAAGACCTGATCTGCGTCACCGGTTCGCTGCACCTCGTGGGCGAGGCCAAGAAGCTATTGACATCCATGTCGGTCAAGAAGACCTGAGTGGTCGGCATTGGTCGCTTATGGACGCTTGACCCACAGCGACATCCGAACATCGTCGGAATATGCGCCGTGCCCGAGCTTGAACTCTCTCTCACGCATTCCAACCTCGACAAAGCCCATGCTGCTGTAAAGGCGGCGTGCGCGCGTGTTTTCTGCAAAGACGCCGAGATCGATACGCTCAACAACCTCATGGTCTCGGGCCCAGTCGATGAGGGTCTGGATCATCTCGCGCCCGAGGCCGCGCCCGCGCCAGTCTGCGTGCAGGCTGATCCCGAAGTTGCCGTGGTGGTGCATCCTGCGCCGTTTCGAGGCTGAAAACTCCAGATCGCCGATGATCTCGCCCCGGTCGTTCAGCGCGATGATCGACAAGCTTCCAGGCTGCTCGATGTCTGATTGAATCCCCTCGCTCAGTTTGATCTCGTCGAGATCGACCTCATCGGGTAGGGTGACATTGAACTCGGCGGTTCGGGCAACGCGCAGATTGTGCTGAATCAGCGGCAGTGCATCCTCAACTTCGGTCGATCGGATCACCACACGCGCTCCGTCGCGAAGCGATATACAGCGACGCTCGATTCGTCCCATGCGGACCTCAGGCTTTCTTGCGGGTAATGGCGATGTAGTCGGTCACCGCAGGCTTGGCCCCCGCGCTCGCCACCATGTTGGCGATCTGTCCCCGGTGATACGTCGAGTGATTGATCACATGAATCAGGATGTCCGCCAGTGTTGATTCGTACACAACGCCCTCGGTGCTCGAATAACGCACAAGCGATGTGAGCGCAGGGCCGTCGGGCGCTGCCAGTCGCGAGAGGTAGGCACGCCACAGGCCATCCACCTGCCGAGCATCAATCTCCGCCTCCTCAAGCGCCCAGATGGGAAAGACACCATCGGGCGGAAACCCGCTCAGGTCCGGGGCGATGCGGCTGAGCCACAGGCGTCGTGCCGCTTGCGTGTGGCAGAAAGTGGCCACGGCCCGCTCGTACGCCACAGCGAGCGACGCAAGACCGAACTCTTCAATGCTCCGCTTTGCCGACCTGATCGAGGCGATCACCAGATCCGTGCAGCGGAACTCGTAATCGAAGATCCTGGCGATATCTGCGGGGGTGGACACTGTGCAACTCCGGTCTTCGCGGCCAGTGGAATCAGATAATCTGGGATGTCGGGCTCTGGCTCATGGCCTGCTTCATCTCGCGCACGGCGTTGCGGAGACCAATGAACACCGCGCGTGAGATGATGGCGTGGCCGATGTGAAGCTCGCTGATATCGGGGAGCGACGCGATTGGCGCGACGTTGGCGTAGTTGAGCGCGTGTCCGGCATTGAAGCGGAGCCCCGCATCCAGCACCCACTCACCCGCATCCGCAACTTTGCCTAGCTCTTCGCGCAGGTGCGCCCGCCGGAAGTCGCCCCCCGCCTTCAGAAAGGCGCCCGCGAATGGGCCGGTGTGGATCTCGCAGACATCAAAGCCCGCCTCGGCGCAGGCTTTGATCTGTCGCTCATCGGCATCTATAAACGCCGAGACGATCAGGCCCGCGCTGCGCAGCCGGGCCACAACACCCTTCAGTCGCGCCAGTTGCCCGACCACATCCAGCCCGCCCTCGGTGGTCACTTCCATTCGTCCTTCCGGAACCAGCATCGCGGTGTGCGGTCGAAGTCTGCACGCGATCGCCACCATCTCATCGGTCGCGGCCATTTCAAGATTCAGCTTCACCCGCACCAGCCGTCTGAGCAGTTCAAGATCCCGGTCGCAGATGTGGCGACGATCTTCACGCAGGTGAACGGTGATTCCGTCGGCACCGCCCAGCTCGGCCTCGTGGGCCGCAAGAACGGGATCTGGCTCCGCGCCAACAAGGTCCGGGTTCTGGCCTTTGTATCGCGCCTGCCGGACACTTGCGATGTGATCGATATTGACGCCAAGTTGGGGCATGACCAGAGGGTAGAGCCTCCATGGTGTTAGGATCGTGCCGATCCGTCGAATCCTTCCGACACCGCGCCCGCTCAATATGCGATTCTGCTTCATCACCATCGGCACCGCCGGAGATGTTCACCCGTTCATCGGGGTGGGCCTCGCCTTGCGCCGACGCGGGCACGAGGTCGTGGTCATCACCAACCCCTACTTCTGCGAGCGGATCGAGCGCGTCGGACTGAAGTTTCACCCCTTGGGCACCGAAGACGGCTATCGCGCGCTGGTGACCAGTCCGCACCTGGTTCACAGATCGCGCGGCCCGCTTTTCGTGCTTCGGAACCTGGTGATCCCCGCGATTGATCCGACCGTTCAGGCTCTCAATCACCTGAACCGCACATTCAAACCCGATGCGGTGTTTGCCCATCACATCGTGCTGGCCGCGCCTCACGCGTGCGAGAAGCTTGGCATTCCGTGCGCAACTGGAGTTCTCGCGCCGCTCTTCTGGCTCAGCCGGCAAGAGCCTGTTCTCTACAAGCACTTACCCATAGAGCATGTCCCGCGATGGATGGATTCCACACTTCGTAAGGTCATGCGACCGATCGCGCGCTGGGCGATTGATCGGCCGATCAATCGGGCAAAGCGTGCGTCCGGGTTGCCGGGCGTTCGTAACATCGTCTACACCGAAGCGCGCGGGCTCACGCCGCGTCGCCTCGTGCTGGGGCTCTGGTCGCCGCACTATCGCCCACCACTTTCGGATGATCCGGAAACGGGTCGGATCTGCGGATTCTCATGGTTTGATCGCGCGAACGTGGTTCACAAGCCCGATGAGTCCGATCTTGATCGGTGGCTGAACGATGGCAAGCCGCCGATCATTTTCACACTCGGAACAAGCGTCGTACACCACGGGCAGGATCTCTTCGAGATCGCGGCACAGGCATCGAGCAGACTCGGTCGGCGCGCGCTCCTCCTCACCGGCTCGCGCGAGACGGCCGCACGAGCGTGGCCGACCGGCATACACGCCCTCGCCTACGCACCGTTCTCGCGTGTCCTTGCTGCGGGCGCGCTTACAGTGCACCACGCGGGTGCCGGCACCATGGCTCAGGCCATGCGCGCCGGCAAGCCGAGCGTGATCGTCCCCTTCGCGAACGATGAGTTTGATAACGCCGCCCGCGCCAAACGAATCGGCGTTGCGGTGACCGTGCCGCGCCACAAGCTGACGGTCAAACTCATGTGCGAAACCCTCGACTCCGCACTCACCGATGTTCAGTTGCGTGCCCGCTCTGCCCTGCTGGGTGCGAAGCTGGTGACCGAGGATGGTGCGGAAATCGCCGCGACCGAACTGGAATCGCTTCCCCTTCGGCGCGGTCGCTAAACCCCGCTCACCACGCCGGGTTCTCGGGCTTCTCACCGTTAAGAACCCGCCAGACATCGCGAACGACCCACGACATGTTTCGGTGTGCGGTCGCCGTGGCCGCCCCGATGTGCGGCGAGAGGTGTGCGTTGGGCAGATCAAAGAGCGGATACGCCGCCTCAATCGGTTCGGGCTCGTGAACATCGAGAATCGCCTGCGCACCCTTGTTGGCAATCAGAAACTCAGCAAGCGCCATCGGTGCAACCACAAACCCGCGTGAGGTGTTGATGAGCACCACCTCACGCTTCATGCGCGACAGCTCGCGAGCACCGATCAGGTTCCGATTTTCCGCACGCCCATCGACATGAATCGTCAACACGTCGGCCTGTTCCAAAACCTCCTGCAAAGCTGCGGGGGTTGCGCCCGAGCGGCGGTCAGCCGGGATCTCCAGAAGATCCGAGTACACCACGCGCATGTCCATCGCCGCCCCCACCCGCGCGATGGCCGACCCTACCCGCCCAAACCCTACAACACCGAGCGTCAGATCGCCCAGTTGTCGCGGCGCGATCAGTTCACTTCGAACGCGTCCCCACTCCGCCTTGGCGAGCGGCCCTTCGATAAACAGCCGCGGGCGCAGCGCATCGAACATGAACGCCGTAACCAACTCGACCACCGCGCGGGTATTCGCCCCGGGCGTCGAGACCACCCTCACACCGCGTGCCTGACACGCTTGGATATCCACGTTATCAAGCCCCACCCCCGCGCGCCCGACTACCTTCAGCTTGCGAGCCCGAGCGAGCAATGCGTCATCAACCCGTGTGTAGGTGCGGATCACCAGCGCTTCAGCGCGGGGCAGCAACTGCTCGAACCTGGGCAGTTCTTCAGGCGGGCAGACGACTAGTTCACATCTATCGGCAAGCCACGCCGCGGCCTCGTGGTCGAGAAGTTCAGTTTGAATCGCCAGTGGACCTTGCGGCATCGACCTAGCGTATCACGAGGTCGCGGTTCTGGGGTGAATCAAGGGCGAAACAGGCGACGATCAGAGGTCTTTCTTCCCGCCCTCGCCCTCACCATTCTCCGAATCATCGCTACCAAACTCCGCCGGCTCGATGATCGCCGACATAGACCCTTTGCAGATCGACATCAGAGGGTCGCGCCCGAACGCATGGATCTGATCGCGCTTCAACTCAGCGTGCTCTTTGTGCGTGGTCATGCAGATGGCGCGTCCGTCCGAATCCACCGTCTTGGCAACTTTGAACGCCCGTTCCTGATTGTGCGTGAAGACCTGCTGCACCATCCGAATAACGTACTCGTAGGTGTGTTCCTCATCGTTCAGCAGCACGACATTCCACGGCGGTAACCGCTTGGTCTGGTTTGACGGCTTGGCAGCTGGCAGCGTTGTTGGCACGGGCGGGGTTTGGGTCGAAGCCATGCTATGACTATACGATCTAAATCGCCTCTTGGCGAAGCGGCACGGGCTCCTTCCGCAACCCTTACGAAACTGTCCACCTGGGATGCCGACTAACCATTCACGACCGACCCAACTCAGCCCGGAGGCTCCCACCGCGTGTCCGACCCCTTCTCGCCCATTCCCGATGCCTTTCCCGCGCCCGCACCGGCGAGGGTGGTCGATCCTGAGACCTCCCCCGCCGATCGCACCTACGCCACGCTCATGCACCTCATGCTGCCGATCGCCACCGTCAGCGTGCTGCCGATGATCTTCGGTCCGCTGATCATGTGGCTGATCAAGAAGGGCGAGTCCGGCTATATCGACGATCATGGCAAAGAGGCGCTGAACTTCAACATCTCGATCCTCATCTACCTCATCCTGTGTGGTGTTCTGGTCCTGGCCTGCGGGCTGGGGCTCTTCCTCATGCCCATCGTCTGGCTGTTTGCCATCATTTTCTCGGTCATCGCCGCGCTCGCCGCCAACCGGGGCGAGGTGTATCGCTACCCCGCGTGCGTGCGCATCATCGCGTAATCCCGGCCACCGGCGCAGCGTCCGCCGGGTGCACGGCGGATAGACTCTTTCCCTTGCCCCTCCTTCAAGCCACCAACCTCCGCAAGTCGTACGCCGGCCGAACCGTCGTCAATGGCGTCTCGTTCCACGTCGAGCGGGCCGAAATTGTCGGCCTGCTCGGGCGCAACGGGGCTGGCAAGACCACCAGCTTCCGCATGACCATCGGCATGATCGAGCCCGATTGGGGACGCGGCGACAGCGGCGGCAAAGTCTCGTTCAACGACAAAGACATCTCCACCCTCCCCATGTATAAGCGTGCGCGGCTGGGCATGGGCTACCTCTCGCAGGAACCGAGCGTCTTTCAACGCATGACTTGCGAGCAGAACCTGCTGGCGATTCTTGAAACCCTGCCCCTCTCACGCGCCGAACGCCACGCCCGCGCCGCAGAGCTGCTCGACCAGTTCAACCTCACCCACAAGGCCAAGCAGCACGCCCGCACCTGCTCCGGCGGCGAGCGACGCAAGCTCGAAATCGCCCGCGCCCTGGTCACCGATCCCAAGCTCATCCTTCTTGATGAACCCTTCAGCGGTGTCGATCCGATCGCCGTCGAAGACCTGCAGCGCGAAATCCGCCAACTCACCCAACGCGGCATCGCCTGCCTCGTGACCGACCACAACGTGCAGCAGACCCTCCGTGTCTGCGACCGGGCCTACATCATCGATGAGGGCAAAAAGTTTGCCGAGGGCACGCCGCGCGAGTTGATCAACGACGAAATGGTCAAGCGGATTTACCTCGGATCACTCTTCAGGGGCGATGAGTTCGACGATCATCACACAAGCGGCAACGGCGCGGCCAAGGCTGGGGATTCAGGCCCCGGGCCCAGATCGCCGCAGCCCACGCGGTGAGCTGTTCACGCTGTTCTTCGGAACCTCGGCCCATGCGCCACTTCCAACCAACAGCCCCCACACAACCACCACCAACCTCAGTGCCTGCCATCTCATACCCTGGCCTTTCGTGGATGACCCTTCCCCGCTCGCCTCAAGATACACTCCCGCCATCATGAAGCGCGCCCCAACATCAGCCGTTCTCGGCATCTTGATTCTATTTCTCCCCGGATGCCTGCAACGCACGCTCTCCATCACCACCGAGCCCCCCGGCGCGCTCGTCTGGCTCAACGATGTCGAGATCGGCATTACCCCCCTCGAAACCGACTTTACCTACTACGGCGGCTACGACCTCCGCATCCGCCGCCCAGGATACGAGCCCGTCGTCACCACCCAACGAATCAATCCCCCGCTTCACGAGCGCCCGGTCATCGACCTCTTCGCCGAAATGTGGCCCGGACGAATCCACAACCGCGTCGAGTGGACCTTCGCCCTCAGCCCATCCCCAGAACGCGGCCCAGATTCCGCCGCCGCCGAGCAAGAAGTCCTCGCGCGCGCCAATGAGCTGCGAGGCCAACTCATTCGCCAGCCAGCCACAACAACCGAGGCCTCGCCTGCATCGAAACAGTGATGCAACTTCTTCGCTGATCTCCCCCCACCACGCCCCACCCCCTTACGTTGCCCAATCCATGACCCGCGCCGTCATCCTCCTTTCCGGTGGTCTCGATTCCGCCGTCACGCTCGCCATCGCCCGCGCCGAGGTCGGTGCCGATAGCTGCTTCGCCATCAGCTTTGACTATGGCCAGCGACATCGCCACGAGCTTCACGCCGCCCAGCGCGTGGCCCGCCAGCTCGGCCTCGCTGCCACCCGCCACATCACCCTTGAGATCGGCCTCACCACCATCGGCGGCTCGGCCCTTACCGATATCGCGATCGATGTCCCCAAAGACCGCCCCACACCCATCCTCTCGCACACACGCGGCACCATACCCATCACCTACGTGCCCGCGCGAAACCTCATCTTTCTCTCCTGCGCCGCCGGCTACGCCGAGACCGTCAACGCTCGCGCCATCTACATCGGGGTCAACGCGGTCGATTACTCCGGGTACCCCGACTGCCGCGATGAGTTCATCCGCTCCTTTGAGCAAACCGTCAACCTCGGAACCAGGGCCGGGGTCGAGTCTCCCGACCGCTTCACCATCCGCACACCGCTGGTGTTTCTCACCAAACCCGACATCATCCGCCGCGGCCGCGAGCTGGGCGTCGATTTTTCACTCACGCACTCGTGCTACGACCCGATCACCCAGTGCGAGACCGTCCTGGCCTGCGGCCACTGCGATTCATGCCAGATTCGCGCCAAGGGCTTTGCAGATGCGGGCGTGCCCGATCCGACGCCCTACACCTAAAAATAGCCACGCCGGGGGCGCGCACAGATTGCCCCCAGCGTGGATACAAATCGGGTCGAGGGGCCACTTTGCCCCAAGGACCTCTCACCCCAACCGATTCTCTCGCTCCGCCCGATCCACCCTTCCCCGAGGGATCTTCGACACCGTTCGATGCTCATCACGCCGCGCATGGCGGCGGCTGGTCCGGGTCTGACTTCGCCGCTGAAGTCGTTGGAAACTGGAACGATTCATCAACCTGCCGACGAAAGCTGCTCAGCCTGTTCTGCATCCGATCAAGCGTGCTCTCGATCTCCTTCACCAGATCGCGCGAGCTCATGATGCGACCCGCACACGGGTGCTCGTCATCGCAGGTCTCGTTCACCACGGCGCACGGGCTTTCAGACCCGACAAACCTTCGCTCGATCGGCACGCGGCTGACCCGCGCACCGACCAGGCGTTCCTTCGCCGCGCGTGCCGTCCGGGAACTTCCTCCCCTTGCACGAGCGACAGATGGCGCAGCGACCGGAAACCGGTACGTGGCTGGCACAGGTCCGAGCTCCGACGGCGCCGGCTCATCACGGTGCAGCTTGAGCACCGGATGGCTGGACGATGAAGGTGGATTGGGCGGCTTGGGTGGTGTTGTGCGGGTGGGCATAATCGTGGTCCTCCCGTGAGTGGATTGGAGGAAAGCCACCGAACGGCGGCGACGTTCCATCGGTCATCATCGGGCCAGCGCGCGACCTCTTGTCACGGTGTTCTGAGATCGAGCATTGATCCGGTCGCGCCAACCGGCGCGATCGACGCAACTGATCACCGCGGTATCCGAGAACACGAGGCAGCGTCCGCAAAGTCCTTCCTACCCCACTCAAATGACCTGCCGATAATGCGGAATGGGTGCCCCACACCGCGCACGCAACAACACAAACGCACCACCAGTTGCCCAGAGGGCGCCTGATGGTGCATGTTGAAGGTGCGTGGATGAACCCTGATCTTCGACCAGATCAGCGCCGACGACGGGCCGCGAAGATACCCCCGATAAACACAAGCCCGGCCGCGGGCGCGGGAATCTGCTCCGGGAGATTATTGAGGTCGCTGCCGAACGCCTGCACACGCCAGACATCGGTCTCGAGCGCATCGCGGAAGGCGATGTCCCATCCGATGAGCGTCTGTTCAAAGTTGGCCAGCAATCCTCCGATCGTTCCGCCAAGGCCCGGCAGCAGCGGGCTACCGCTTGTGAGCGAGATCAGGAATCCGCCATCATCGCGGGGGTTTCCCCACGGGTCGGACTGCCCGGGATTGATCAGCCCCGTCATCGACCATGTTCCACCCGATGCTGTGAACAGCGGGTCACCAAGATCGGTGTTCATCGGCGCGCTCGGGAAGAACCAGAACTGATCAACCGGCTTGGCCAGCCCGGCGGTGATCTCAAACCCATGGGTCACCAGTTCGATCGCGGGCACCGCCGAGGTGCCACCCGTGAGTGGCGGGGCCACCGGTGCTGTAAAGAGAAGGTCCGCCTGCGCCCGCTCGATGATCTCCAAGCTTGTCACCTGAAGGCTGCGGAATCGATTGTTGGCCGCGACGTTCCTGAACGTGCGAAGTCGCGCATCCGTCGGCTCCATCTCGAGATTTGCGTAGTACGAATCGCGCGCGGGGTTTGGCGGAAGATCCGAAGGGTTGGCACCGCGCGCCGCAACAGGCACCGGATCGCCCGCGACATAGCGCCGCGCCCCGACCGCCGGATCGGGGCGGATAGAACTGTCCCACCCCGCGTTCGCATCGGCGTTACCCTTGTTGGAATCAGGGTCAGAAACGTACATCCGCCCGTTCCCCGTCCGATCAAAGCCCGCCAGCGTGAGCGTGTGATACGCGCCGGGGTGTGCCGGATTCGAGGCCCACCAGTTCGCCGGATCGACCACCGCCGCGCCATCGGCACGAATGATGAGGTTCACCGACCGATCATCTTCAAGGTAGCGATTGGCCACTTGAAAGACCGTCGGGTCGAAGTTCACAACCTGCGGCAGGGCCTTGAGCATTCCATCGTGCGACACATATTCCATCCGCCCCGCCGCGATGTTCTCGATAATGCGCGTGTGCTGCAAGCCATCACGCACACCATCACGCGGCCCATGCCCCGCCGCCGTGAGCAGTGTTCGCACCGAGATGCCGGCAAAGTAGAACGTGCTGAAACTCTTCAGCTCATCACTGGTCGTGCCGAGCCACGTCGCGTTCACCGTTGCCGCGTCGGGAAGCAGCCCGTTGTACCCCTTCTTCTTGAAGAAGTAGAGCGAGTTGGCGAGCCCAGTGGTCAGACACCACCCACCCCCGTTCTCCCAGTTCGGATCCGTGTTGTAGTTCTGGTGCTGATAAATGTCCGAGATGTCGTTGGCAATCCCTCGGTTGTTCGCCGCGTCAAACCACGTCGGTTGCCCGAGTGTGGTCGCGGCCAAAAACCCCACGGAAAGAACCGGCACGACACCCATGGTGATCGCACGACGATAAAACGCGCCAGAAATCATCGGTTGTTCTCCTCCCAACTTTCCACATCCGTCAAGACGCGGGGGAACTCTCCCATTCAGCGTACCTCATCGGCCCATGCCTGTCCGTCAAGGACCGATGAATGTTGATGGTCGGTGCATTCCTCAAAAAAGACAGCGAGCGCGGCGTATGCCGCGCTCGGTCTGGAGGAAGAGTTTCGCGATCGTCAATGCCTGCGCTTCAAATGCCTCACGAGAAGACGCACGCCACCGACTGCCCAGCCGCGCCGGTTTCAAACAGAAGCACGGGCGTTGGTCCGTGCCCCCGCAGAGGAGGAAGTGAGGAGGAGGGAAGAGGTCCAGTGCGAGTGGGCCCACCCGCGGCAACTTGCCCGGAGTGTTCATCATCACATGCGTGCAATCCCAACCTGCTCTGACACCCCTCTGGAAAATTGGGTAAGTTAAGGGTGCCGACGCCTTCACGCCATGAAAAAGAGCACCACATGCGCAGTGCTCTCCAACGTTCACCTCTGGCCTTTGTTCAACCGTCCGTTTCCGCAGCCCAAAGCCCGCACCCAATGCCCAAACTCAGGGACGCGGCACCGGCTCGCGCGTCAGGCGGCTGGGGCGATCGACATAGAACACACGCCCAAGGTCCTGCCAGAACATTCGCCCGTTCTCGTCAACCGCCAGCACCAGCGCATTGTCAATATCCTGCGGGCGCTCGTGCAGCGTTTCAAGGTTCGGTGTGAGATCTGACTTGATCGCCTCGTAGCGCGAGGGTGTCTCGCAACCGCACAAGGTGAGCGCGGCGGTGGCAAGAAAAGTGGCGGCGGCAAGGCGAGACTTCATATTCACAACTCCTGAAAGATCAATCAATGAGCAGGTTTGTACCGTGTCCGCGACGCAGGGTCAAATTGCCCGACATGCGAAGTCCACAACAAGCACACAGAGAGTCCCGAAGTATGGACTTTGTTCAGATATCGCGCCCCGCTTCTTCTCGATTCCCATGCGACAGACGGCACTCTGGTCACGAGCCTTGCGGGTCAATCGGTCGATACACCATCCGGGAACAAATCATCAGTACGCTTGTCGCTGCGGCGACTGGCCGCGGAGTGGACTATGGATCCGTACGAGAAAGATGGGCTGTCGGATGCGGTCGCGAAAGCCGCCTTTGAGCTGGCCGATTCGATTCGCGACGACACCTTGACGCGACTGCGCCCGCGTGGCAGCTTAGAAAGCGAGTGTGGCACCGACTTTCGAGCAGCCGACCTCGCCGGTGTCCGCGACCTGCTCGAACAGATCCGACGCCTGATGTTTCCCGGCTACTTTGACCCCGAACCGCTCTGGGATGGCGAGATCGAGCCCCGCGTCACCCGACTTTGCGACCGAATCGCCCGCACCCTGCGCGATGAGGTGCAAAGCGTGCTCCGGTATCGTCGCACCGAAAGCGAGGCCGAAGGTTGGTCGGTTCAGGGCGATGACCAGTTTGTCACTCAGGTCGTCCGCGCATTCATGTCGCGGCTGAACGATGTGCGAACCATGCTCGCACTCGATGTTCAGGCCGCCTATGACGGCGACCCGGCCGCCGAACACACCGACGAGATCATCCTGTGCTACCCCGGATTGGATGCCATCTTCACCCATCGGGTGGCCCATGAACTCTACAAGCTACAAGTGCCTTTGCTAGCACGAGTTATGAGCGAACAAGCCCACTCGCGAACCGGCATTGATATCCACCCCGGAGCCAAGATTGGCGAGAGCTTCTTCATCGATCACGGCTCGGCCACGGTGATTGGCGAGACCAGTGTGATTGGCAAGCAAGTCAAGGTTTACCAAGGAGTTACGCTGGGTGCCCGCAGCTTCCCCAAAGATGATCGCGGGCGTGTGATCCGCGGTATTCGGCGGCACCCGACCATTGGTGATCGCGTCACGATCTATGCCGGCGCGGTCATTCTCGGTGGCGATACGGTCATCGGCGATGATTGTGTGATTGCCGGCGGTGTCTTTGTCACGTCGAGCGTTGCGCCCGGACACGTTGTGCAGCAGACGCGCCCAGAACCGGTCCTCAAACCCGCCGCGCCGGTCAAGACCTCGGCCACTGCAAGGAAAGCTGTCGATTCGCACGATCGGGTTGAGCGGACATCGGACCTTGGCTGGCTCGCCGATGGTGCCGGCATTTGAGCAGGATCCGCATCCATCACACCCGCGCCCAGTGGCATTGGCGCGTGTGTGTCCGACGTGCCGATATGAACCTTGGAGTGGCCGCGTTGCCGCTCGGGGAGTTCATCACCAGTGCCATCGCCCATCCGTGCCGATCCGCCTCGCATCCCAAGCACACCCGACGTTCGCATCCTGCCCAAGGCGGGTGTCGTCATCATCGGGACCGCCCAGACGGCCAGCACCCTCGCCACGCAGCTTGGCAGCCTGAACTCGCCCCCGATCATCGCGGGTTGGATTGATGCCGGGCTAGCCCCTCTCCGCTCGGTCGATGGGGTATCCCGATTGGGTGAACTTGCCGATTTGCCGCTTCTGACCGTTCGGTTCAAGCTCCAGTGCGCGGTCATCTGCCTCCCCGCTTCGCAGAAGAAAACACTTGACGAGGCACTCCTGGCCGCCAAAGAGATCGGTCTTGATGTGCGCGTGGTCCCTCCGATCGAAGACCTGCTCACGCGGGTCGAGGTCTCGGTCGCCCATCGACCCGAACGGGTCACCGCCTATCAGGCCCTTCCGGCTATTGATCTCGGAGAGCTGATCGGTCGCACGCCGCACGCGCTCGACCGGGTGAGCGTCGGCAAGGCGTTGACCGGCAAGCGCGTCTTGATCACCGGCGCGGGCGGCAGCATCGGCAGCGAGCTGGCTCGCGTCGCCGCCAGTTTCGCGCCCGAGCAGATCATCCTGATGGAACGGGCCGAGAACGCCCTCTTCGAGATCGACCGGCAGATTGCGCGTCGGCACCCCACGGTCGCACGCAAGGCCGTCTTGCACGATGTGGTTGATGAGGAATCGACCTTGCGGCTTCTCAGCGGGCTGCGCCCGCACGTCGTCTTTCACGCCGCGGCCCACAAGCACGTCCCGCTCATGGAAGACCACCCCGGCCACGCCATCACCAACAACCTCTTCGGGACCAAGTCGATCGCCGATGCGGCCGTCAAGGTCGGGGCCGAACGCTTCGTCATGATCTCGTCGGACAAGGCCGTGAACCCCACCAGCGTGATGGGTGCCACCAAGCGCATGGCCGAGATGTACGTTCGAGGTCTGGGCGGGAAGCCTGTGCGACTCGCCGGACGCGATTCAGCCTCCGGCCGCAACCCCACGCGCCTCAGCATGGTTCGATTTGGCAATGTGCTTGGCTCGGCCTGCAGCGTCCTGACCATCTGGAGCACCCAGATCGCCGAAGCCCTCGCAGGCGGTGGAGGCGGACAATCCGGCCGATCCGATGCCCCCCTCACCATTACCGATCCGCGCATGACCAGGTACTTCATGACCATTCCCGAGGCCGCGACACTCGTGGTGCAGAGCATGGTGGTGGGTGCAGCGGGCAAACCCTCATCCGCGCCCACCGACCACGGTGTGGGGGTCTTTGTGCTTGATATGGGCGAGCCCATCCGCATCCTCGAACTTGCCGGGCGCTTCATCAAGGCCAATGGCGCGTGGCCCCGGGTCGATGCCGCTTCGGCCGAACGACTGATGGGGATTGAAGAGGCCACCCGCATCCGCCACGAGTTCCCAACCCCGCCGCGCGGTCTTCCGACGGTCGAGCTGATCTTCACCGGGGCTCGACCCGGCGAGAAGCTGCACGAAGAGCTTGCCTACGCCGCGGAAATGCTCGCCCCGACCGATCATCCCGGTGTCCGATCATGGGCCGGCCCCGGCTTCGGTGAGGCGGATGCGGCCAGCGTTCAATCGATGGTGACCGAAATGGCTTCGGTGCGCTATGAGCTCGATCGGGCCACGATCATCAACGCGATCCGGCGGCACGTACCCGAAATGCGCCCACTCTGAGCTCACCCTGCCGAAGCTCGCAAGGACAATTCCACAATGTTCGCATCATGTTTGGTGAAGCTGCGCACCAAGTGCCGGGTAGGAATATCATGATGTCCGTGTTGGTCAGTCCAACTGCATCTCGGAGTGTGCCAATCGGGTCTGGGATAGGGGCATCGGCGGCGAACAGTCTTGGCTATTGGCGCGGCGGGTCGAAGAGTGACGATGTCTTGATGGGTTGAGCTGGTTGGGGGAAAGGGGCATCGTCACGGAAGGCGATGTGTCTTCAGAGCAGGAGGCTCGGAAAATGGTTATGTCCACGTTGGATCGGCAACTTATCGAGGCCCAGCGGACTCGGACCCAGGCAATGGCGGTTCTCGCCGAGTTGCTGAAGGCCAAGACCGAATGCGAAGCCACGCTCGCGGACGAGAAGCGTTCGGATATGTTTAAGGCCGTGACTGGCCAGTCGAGTCTCGAAACGGCGATTGCCGAGACCCGCCGCGTGCTCAACACGCTCGACCGCCAGATCGAAACCGCGCTCAAGAACCTCGATGAAGACGACCGCGATGTGCTCGGGGCCGATGGCCTCGAAGCCATGGTGACCGCAGGCCGCCTGGCCATAGTTGGCCGCCTGATCAAAACCCGAGCCGGGTAAGCACGGGCGGCCAGCCTGTGAGCAAACCGTTAACTCACCCGCTAAAGCGAAATGCCATCCGCCGCGCTGGTTGTGCGCTCCGAGTGCGTTGAGCGGGGGTGGTGCTCGCCGGATGGGCGGAAAGAGGGGCGGCAGCCCCGGCGTCGGCGCATCGCTACTTACCGTCTGACTGCGTGCCCGCCGTGGCGAGCAACCGCAAACCCTTGATCCATCTCGCCAGCGCGATGCCCGCCGCCTTCGCGTCCGTCAGTTCAACTTCCTGAGGCGCAACGTACTTGTTGCGGAAATCGTAGATCGCGTTCACTTCCTCCCAGACCTTTTTGCGGCCTTGGAACCGGAACGCCTCGCGCACAGACTCGAAGACGCCCGTGTACCGCGCGCTGTCATTCAGGGCATAGTCCAGGCAGTCCCGCAAGAGCCCGACCGGCATCAGCCCGCTCCCGAACATGAGCGTCTTGCGCATGTTCTGCGCCAGCCTCTTGTAGTCTTCGGGACGCTTCGAGCCCGCGCCCTGAAGGTACGGCTCGAACCACGCCCGCTGGTCCTGCGGCAAGCCGGGCACGAGTGGCTGGAGTTTTCCGGCGACAAGCCCCTTGGCCGCCCCATCGATCGCGCCGAGCAGCGGCGTGAAGACCGGCGCGAGGTTTGTGCCCTCTCGCTTGCGCAGGAACTCAAACATCAAGATCGCCTCTTCCACGGCCTTGCGGGCCGCATCAGGCAGGGCGTCGATCGTGGCTTGGTCGATGAACTCGGGCAGGTTGGCCCTGCGGTCCTGCGCGGCGGCCATGACAAAGAGCGGCGCGACCTGCTCCAACTCGTTCTCGCGGACCATCGCGTCCAGCGCGGTGGCGCACGCCCGGGTAAGGTCGGGCCACGAACCGCCCGCCATCGCGTCGGTTGCGCTCTGCGGGATGAACACATACGACCACGTGGCACCGGGCTTCCGCCCGGTGTCTTTCTCCTCACCGCCCGGAAGGGCGGTGCCACGGACCCGGTGCGCGCGGTCGAACCAGTACCCGAGCAACAGTTGCGAGGTCGCGCTCGCCCCCGGATAGTTCTGCTCGCGCCACTCGCGGACCAAGCCGCGCAGCGTGTTGACCACCGGCTTCTTGCTCGGCCTGCGGCGGGCGATGATCGGCGCGCGTTTGCCGGGCTTGGTCCGCGCGACCACGGTGCGCAGTAGGTTCCGCCCACGCGGCGTACAGGGGCTGGATCGAGTCGAGATTGAGCGGCTTCGAGTCTTCATCGCGCGGCATGGGCGATCCTTTGAGTTGCCTTCTTCACTGGTTCGCTTTCGCCGTGGCACCGGGCTTCCGCCCGGTGTCTTCGCCCGTAACACCGCCCGGAAGGGCGGTGCCACGTCCAACACCAACCCACGGCCAATCCGTGAGCCCCGCCGCCGTCGGGTTCGCCAGCACATACCTGATGCAGTGCGCCAGGTCCTGTTCATCCCGCACAAGATGGTCGTACGGCTCCTTCTGCCAGAACTCCCCTTCGCCGACCGTCCCGAGTATCTCGCGGGCCTTCTTCCCCGTGAATCCCTTCCACGACAGCATCACCATCGAGAGGTCGCGTCCCGGGAACGTGTGCAGCACGGCGTGGACGTGGTTGGGCATGACGCACCACGCCAAGAGGTCGTACCGCTCGCCGTCGAAGTGCAGCATCGCGTCCCGCACCAGCCGCGCGATGCGTGGGTCGCGCAGGATGCACGAGCCGTGCCCCTGGTCCAGCCACTTCTCCACCCGCTCGCTGTGCAACTCATCAAGACGGCGAAGCTCGAACTCCGTCAGCGGCCGCCCCATCTGCTCGGCGCGTCGCACCGTGTGCGCGCGCTCGGCCTTCCACCCCACCAAGACCTCCTGCGGCAGACTGTCGGCGAGTCGGAACGTCACGGAATACGTTGCCCCGTCCTTGCGCCAGTGCGGCAGGTTCGCGCCTTGGCGGATGACAAGCCGTGGCACCGGGCTTCCGCCCGGTGTCTTCTCTGGAACATCGCCCGGAAGGGCG